>JGI20214J51650_10000064_pt1 | contig 59003 bp, 54 predicted proteins | sample WetSurMetagenome_FD_51650 | JGI IMG/M metagenome (IMG submission 51650)
GCAATAAAGGCTGCGATTGCGACAACGGCGAAGAATCCGATGAATGGATAACCTTCTTTAGCGAATTTCATACCCGCCGTTCCGGTCCGGTTATGCCTTTGTTTTGTCTACAAGCTTGCCTTTTTTGAGCCAGGGCATCATTGCGCGCAGCCTGCCTCCGACCTCTTCGATCAGATGCTCTTCGCCTTTTTTCGTAAGCGCGTTGAATACCGGCTTGTTCACCTTGCATTCGAGCAGCCACTCACCGGCAAATTTGCCGTCCTGTATCTCGCCGAGGATCTTTTTCATCTCTTTCTTTGTCTCTTCAGTGACGATGCGCGGGCCGCGTGTGATATCGCCATACTGGGCCGTGTTGCTGATCGAATATCTCATGTTCGAGATGCCGCCTTCATAAATGAGGTCGACTATCAGCTTTACCTCATGCAGACACTCGAAATAGGCCATCTCCGGCGCATAGCCCGCCTCAACCAATGTTTCGAATCCTGCGGTAATCAGCGCGGACACTCCGCCGCAGAGAACAACCTGCTCTCCAAAGAGGTCGGTCTCGGTCTCTTCCCTGAAGGAGGTCTCGATTATGCCTGCCCTGCCGCCGCCTATTCCCGAAGCGTACGCAAGGGCGATCTCTTTGGTGTTTTTGGATGCGTCCTGATAAACGGCGATGAGGCAGGGAACTCCGCTGCCTTTAGAATATTCAGCCCTTACAAGATGACCGGGACCCTTCGGCGCAACCATGAACACGCTTGCGTCCGCAGGGGGCACTATCTGGCCGAAATGAATGTTGAACCCGTGGGCGAAGGCTATATGCACGCCCTTTTTCATGTTGGGAGCGATGTCGTTTTTGTATATATCCGCCTGCAGTTCATCCGGCAGAAGGATCATGAGTATATCGGCCACTTTTGCCGCTTCTGCTGCGGATGAGACCTTGAACCCTGCTGCAACAGCCTTGTCCCAGTTGGAGCCCGGGGTCTCCGCCACGATTACATCCACGCCGCTCTCTTTAAGGTTATTTGCATGGGCATGCCCCTGGCTGCCGTATCCAATGATGGCAATCTTCTTGTTTTTAAGAAGACCCAGATTGGCGTCTTTGTCGTAATAAATGTTGATCATAATGTGCCTCCAAATGTACTTCCCAATTCTTTGCAATAGTCCAAAGGACAAATATCTATGTATTATACAACACATCAGCATATATTGTTCGTAAGGAAAGCTTCCCTGCAGGCGTCTGCCGCAGATGGATAAGCGCGGAAATCGTGTTATAATTTTATGATGAAGACCATCCAAAAAACCGGCAGTCTTTCTTCCGCGATTGCCGGCCTGCTGCTCTGCTGCTGTCTGCTCTGTCATCCATGCCGCGACGTTTTTGCGGCTCCGGTTGACGCGCCCTCCGGCAGGGAAGTCCTCGTAATCACCGTCAGCGGCGTCATTAATCCGGGTTCTTCGGAGTTTATAATAAAGTCTCTCGAAAAGGCCGGGGCAATGAAGGCCGAGGCCATGATTATCAGGCTCGACACCCCCGGCGGTCTCGACACATCCATGAGGAGCATAGTCAGGGAGATCATGGCAAGCAATGTCCCTGTCGTGGTCTACGTGTCGCCTTCCGGGGCTCGTTCGGGATCGGCAGGGGTCTTTATAACAATGGCTGCGCATATTGCGGCAATGGCTCCCGGCACGAACATCGGGGCCGCCCATCCGGTGGCGGTCGGGGAAAAACTCGACAAGGTCAAATCCGATAAGGCCGAAAACGACGCGGCTGCCTATATCAAATCCATTGCCTGGGAGAGGGGAAGGAATGCGGCATGGGCTGAATACGCAGTCAGGAAGAGCGTCTCTATTACTGAAAGCGAGGCCTTCAGGAACAGGGTAATAGACCTTGTAGCAAAGGACCTGGACGCCTTATTGAAGGCCATAGACGGGAGAAAGGTCAGGACCCGCGATTCCGAAAGGCAGCTTGTCACTGCAAATGCGAAGATAGTGTACGAAGATATGGGCACGCGCCTGAAGATACTCGATATCATCGGCGATCCCAATGTCGCGTATATCCTTATGCTTCTCGGGTTTTACGGCCTGATGTTTGAATTCTGGAGTCCGGGCGCGGTTTTCCCCGGCGTGGTCGGGGCCATATCCCTTGTGCTCGCCTTTTATGCGTTCCAGACCCTGCCTGTCAATTACGCGGGCCTGCTGCTGATTGTTATCGGCATGATACTTTTCATACTCGAAGTCAAGGTCCCCTCATACGGCATGCTTACCGTGGGCGGCATTATCGCGCTCACTCTCGGGTCGGTCATGATGTTCGATTCGCCGTTGCCTTTTTTCAGGGTTTCGCTCTTTGTCATCCTGCCTTCCGTCATAGTCACTGCCCTTTTATTCATGGCTACATGCCGGATAGTGTACAAGGCCCATCGCAGGAAACCTGTGACGGGCAGCGAGGGGATGGTCGGGCTTCAGGGCTCGGCCATGTCAAGGATCGATCAGTCCGGGGGCTCTGTAATGGCGCATGGAGAGATATGGTCTGCGTGGTCGGATGAGCGCATCGAGGCCGGGGAGAAAATAGTCGTCGAAGGAATACAGGGCCTGAGGGTCAAGGTCAAAAAGCCCGAATCCCGAAAGGCCGGCTGAGAGCCATTATTATTCCTTGCAAAAAAACGTGTTCTTTCTTTAGAATTAAGCGCTTATGAAGGCGCTTGTTACGGGAGCAACAGGTTTAATCGGGAGTCATCTAACGGCGGCCCTTGTCAGGGAAGGCTTTGATGTCACCTGCCTCGCAAGAAAAAGTTCAAATACGGCGTATCTCAACGACCTCGATATATCCATGATGACCGGTGACTGTGTTGATCCTGATTCTCTGTCAGGCATCAAGGGGTTCGATTATGTCTTCCATCTTGCGGGAATGACCAAGGCGGCGGACACTTCAGATTTATATAAGGTTAATGATACGGGCGTCGAAAATCTTGTGAAAGCGGTTATGAGCGGCAACCCCGGTCTTAAGCGATTCGTATACCTCAGTTCACTCGCGGCCGCAGGCCCGAGCCCCGACGGGAAGCCGCTCAAAGAGGATGCGGAGCCTGCCCCTGTGTCCGATTACGGCAAGTCAAAGCTCGGGGGGGAGAGGCATGTGCTGGCGCAAAAGGGCAGTATGCCTTTTACGATAATCAGGCCTCCGGCCGTGTATGGTCCCAGGGACAGGGACCTGCTTGTTGTCTTCCAAATGGTAAAGTTCGGATTGGCTCCCTACTGGGGAAAATCTTATTATTCATTTGTATACGTTGAAGACCTTGTTAATGGTATAATACTTTCTGCGTTGAAGGAAGAAGGCGCAGGAGAGATATTTTATTTGTCGGATGGCGCCGTTTATTCATCTGATGATATTATAGACAGCGTCGCCGGGGCCCTCCGGCGTTCTCCTGTAAAGGTCCCGGTTCCGAAGTTTGTGATGCCGCTTGTTGGGGCCATATCCGGGATGTTTAAGGGTTGTTCCATTGTGAATGCGGACAAAGTGAGGGAGATAAGGCATACTCACTGGACCTGCGATACGGGCAAAGCTGTTGAGAGGCTTGGATTTACGCCGAAAACTATGATCAGGGAAGGAGCTAAGTGGACTGCCGACTGGTATAAGATCCATAACTGGCTATGACTGAAAAAACCGATATATTCGAAAAGTGCTTTAAATTCACGGCTGCAAAAGAGCTTCAGCACACGGGGCTTTATCCGTTCTTCAGGGTGATCGAGAGCGCCCAGGACCCCGAGGTCATTATAGACGGGAAAAAGATGATCATGGTGGGTTCCAACAACTATCTTGGTCTCACCAGCCATCCCAAGGTAAAAGAGGCCGCAATAAACGCGATCAGAAAATATGGTTCCGGCTGCGCGGGTTCGCGTTTTCTGAACGGGACCCTCGATATACATGTTCAGCTTGAGGAAAAACTGGCAAGGTTCACTGGCCGCGAGGCGGCCCTCATCTTCTCGACGGGCTTCCAGGTCAATCTCGGGGTCATCTCGGCGCTTGTGGGCAAAGACGATGTCGTGATTATAGACAAGATGGACCATGCCAGTATTGTCGACGGATGCAGGCTTTCGTACGGCGACATCAAGAGATTCAGGCACAACGATATGGCCGATTTAGAGAGGGTTTTAAACGACAATAACGGACGCGGCAAACTCGTGGTGGTGGACGGAGTGTTCAGCATGGAAGGCGACATTGTCGATCTACCCACAGTGACAAAGCTTTCAAAAAAATACGGGGCGCGTTTGATGGTGGACGACGCCCACGGCCTGGGTGTGCTCGGGAAGACCGGAAGGGGCACGGCCCAACATTTCGGGCTCGAAAAGGAAGTTGATCTCATTATGGGGACCTACAGCAAATCCCTTGCGTCCATAGGCGGTTTTGTGGCAGGCGACGCGGATGTGGTGAGTTATATCAAACATATGGGCAGGGCCCTTATATTCAGCGCCAGCCCTCCGCCGGCTTCAGTTGCGGCAGTAAGCGCGGCCCTGGACATAATAGAAGATGAACCTGAACGGATAGAAAGGCTCTGGCACAATGCCCGAAAGATGCTTCAGGGATTCAAAGACCTCGGATTCAAGGTGGGACCGAGCGAAACACCCATAATCCCCATTATTGTAGGCGCTGATGAGACTGCTTTCAGGATGGCTATGGCGCTGCAGACAGAGGGGGTCTTTGCCAATGTGGCAGTGTCGCCGGCCGTGCCGCCCGGCAAGGCCCTTATCAGGACGAGTTATATGGCGACCCATACCGATGAACAGCTCGACAGGGTCCTGGCCGCATTCAGCAAGGTCGGCAAGTCGATGGGGCTCATATAACGCAGCGGTGGAAACGCGGCGCTGCAGTTCCCCGGACGGAGAAATCAGTATAGTCGAGGTTTTGGGCGAAGGGGACATGCTCGACTTCATCGAATTCCCTCTCAGGCTATATGGGGACGATCCCTTGTATTCGCCGCAGTTGACTCGCGATCTGAAAGTCCATTTTTCCCCGGAGAATCCTTTCTTTGATCATGCCGAAGTCTCGTTTTTCCTTGCGCACAGGTCCGGCAGAATCGTAGGCCGGATAGCTTCCATAATCAATCACCTCCATCTTGAGGTCCAACATGAAAAGGCCGGATTCTTCGGCTTTTTTGAGTGCGTCAATGATACCGGGGTTGCGGCTGCCCTGCTGGACCGGGTGCGCGACAGGCTGCGTGAACAGGGACTTCCGATCATGCGCGGCCCCATGAACTTTTCGACCAATGAAGAATGCGGCTTCCTGCTCGACGGATTCAAAGAGCCCGCCATACTCATGATGCCCTACAATCCTCCCTATTATAATGAGCTCGCCGATTCTTACGGAATGAGAAAGTCAAAAGACCTCAACGCCTACATCAAAAATGTAACCGGAGACAACGATCTGCCCGAAAAATTATTCAGGGTTGCGGCCATAGCCGAAAAACGCGGGTTTACGGCGCGAAAGGTTACGAAGGATTATTTCGGCCGGGCCATGCGTAATTTCATGGATATTTACAATAAGTCCTGGGAGAAGAACTGGGGGTTTGTCCCGATTACCGAAAGGGAAATAGCGTATTCTGCAAAATTACTGAAACCTTTGGTTGTGCCTGATCTCACTATAGTCGCAGAGCATGAAGGGAAACCGGCGGGATTCATGTGTATGGTGCCGGACTATAACTTTGTCCTGCGAAAGATGGGCGGCAGGCTCAATCCGCTCTCCATCGTCAGGGCGCTCTATTATTCCCGGAAGATAACCGATTTGCGTATGATGCTCCTCGGCATAAAGCCCGAATACCGCAACCGTGGCGTTGACGCGCTGCTTTACAGGGAGGGCTTCAGGGGCGTGCGGCGGGGAGGATATAAAAGGGTGGATTTTTCGTGGATACTGGAAGATAATTTCGATATTATCAGGCATACCGAGATGATCAATGCCCCGCTTTACAAAAAATACAGGATTTACGAGAAAGAGATCGCTTAAATCATTCCGCTGTCTGTTTTGTGATGTCCGCCACCTCCTGGGCTGAGGTCAGGCACTGTTTCATAAGGGTCTCGCGGACGGACCTGAACTCAAATACGCTCTTTGACCTCAGCGCATTGGCGACAAAGCCGAGCTTTGCGAAGGGTTTTGCGTATGCGGTGTCATTAAATTCGTCGCAAAGCCTGATGACCGTATCGCACAGCATGTCGACCTCATGATACGGAGGGTTCTTCAGTAATTCCGAGATATCTCTCATGGTCTTCAGGGGCGGTTTTTTCATTTTGAATTTCCTCTCCGTATTCAAAGCTTTTTATAATAATAACAGTATCGGCCGGAATTTGGAAGCAGATTGACCGGCCCGGCCTGCGCCGGATAAAATATCCGCTTGAAGATAGGCGCCCTGGAATTGTCATCGTCCCTCATATTGTCACCTATGGCCGGTATCAGCGATTTGCCCTTCCGCATGCTCAACCGGCGATTCGGATGCGAACTTGCGTTTACGGAGATGATCAGCGCCCGCGCCCTTGTTTACGGTAACCCGAATACCCTCAGGATGCTCAGGGCCGATCCGACCGATAGGCCGCTGGGCGTACAGCTGCTCGGCAATGATCCCGTTGTAATGACGCGCGCCATAGAGATGCTGCAGGATTACCGGCCCGACCTGATAGACATCAACGCGGCATGTCCTGTTGTAAAGGTGACCCGAAAGGGAGAGGGTTCTGCAATGCTCGGCGAACCGCGCAGGCTTTTTGATATGCTGAAGGTTGTGGTGTCGGTATCGCCGGTCCCTGTAACGCTGAAGATGCGCATTGGATGGGACCGGTCAACGGTCAATGCGCTGGACGTGGCCCTCGGGGCGCAGGACGCAGGCGTGAGCGCCGTGTTTGTGCACGGCAGGACAAGGGAGCAGGGGTATTCAGGGGATGTTGATTACGGGACGATCGGAAGGATCAAAGAGTCGCTGACAATCCCTGTAATCGGAAACGGCAACGCCTTTTCGACCGAACTGATAAAGAAGATGTTTGACGAGACCGGATGCGACGGTGTGGGTATAGCGAGGGGGTGTCTCGGCAATCCATGGATATTCAGGGAGGCTTCCGAATATCTGAATCACGGCGCATTGCCGGTCGGCCCGCCGGATACAAGAGAGATAATGGAGACGATGATAGCGCATCTCGATCTGGCCATTGCAGCCGACGGAGAAGAGAACGGGGTGACCAAATTCCGCAAATTCTTTGCCTGGTATGTGAAGGGTCTGCGCGAGACGCGGGACATCAGGACTGAGGCGTTCAGGGCCTGCACAAGGCAGCAGATGGTGGATTACATCAACATGCTCGCAAATAAAAGATACCGTTCCGATTCAGGCAGGTTTTCGCATTATAAAATGAATTGACCCGATTATGAGGGGCATGCCGAAAGCCTGCAAGCCCTCATGTATAACCGCATCTCGGCCCGCCAAAGTTGAAAAGCTTCCCATGCAAACGCAGGCACAAAAGACGCCGGTTATATCCTTGTGGAATATGAACTCAACGACTTCCGAGCCTTCGATACGGCCACCCATGATGTCCGGATAGATCCGATTGGTTAAAGGACAGGCTGGATGAAATGGGCCTGCGCGACACCTTTAATCGGCGTTTTGATTATGCCTGCGCCCCTACAATATCTTCACACCGAATTTTTTCAGAGCTATGACGAGTTCGCAAAGGGGCAGGCCCATTACATTAAAGAAATCGCCCTCGATCTTTCTGACAATTACGGCTCCCAATCCCTGCACACCGTAAGCCCCGGCCTTGTCCATAGGCTCTTTGGACCTGATATATGTTTTTATCTCGTTATTGTCCAGTTTTTTGAAATAGACCCTTGTTTCCACGGCCTTCGAGAATTTTTTCCCCGTGTCGGTGTCGAGGATGGTAAATCCGGTGATTACAGTATGCGCCCTGCCGCTCAGTTGTGACAGCATGTCCGCAGCTTCAATCCTGTTCTTCGGTTTGCCGAAAACCCTTTTGCCCAACACGACTATTGTGTCGGCGGCAATGATGAGCGCGTCGTTATATTTCGGCATGATATCCATGGCCTTGCCGATGGAATGGTTGACCGCGAGTTCGCGAGGTCCGATCCCAGCGCCGTTGTTCTCTTCATATCCGCTCTCCTCGACAGTGAAAGCGAGGCCGGTCTTCTGCAGTATCTCTTTTCTCCTTGGTGAGGCCGACGCAAGTATGATCCGTTTCATAATTCTCCGATGCCTGTTGTATGACTGAAATGCGCGGTTATGCGCAAGACTAACTATAGCCCGAAAAACAGTCTTTTGCCAAATCCATCACATGTCTGCCCCGGAATGGACATACCATCGCGGCTTTTTTTACAATATCAGGATTCAATTAAAGCCGGCCATATGAATATCCCCTGATTGTATTTCAACGAGAGATCATTGCCGGGTGGCTGGTGAGAGGGCTGTTTTTAAACCCTGATTAAGGAATGCGGGACTGAATCATGTATTATCTTTTTGTTGCCGTAGCCACACTTAACGGACTGTTGGCTCTGACCATGCTTTTCTACAGGGCCCAATACAAGTGTTATCCCGGCTTTGGACACTGGACTGCCGCCATGGGGCTTATTGCGCTTTCAAGCATCCTGCATGGTCTGCGCGGCGTCATACCCGACGTTTTTCCCATAGTGATAGGTAATACCGGGCTTGCGATCGGAATCCTGTGGTTCTATCAGGGTATGCGTAAATTCCTTGAGATGCCCGACATGTCCCGCTTCTGGTATGTCCTTCCGGTCCTGACCTTTGCCGGATGCGCGATCTTCTACTATATTGTGGATGATCCTGCGCAGAGATACATCTGGTTTGCCTTTGCCTGTTCCATACCGTTTTTTTTCACTGCGGCGCTTGTCATCAAACGCAGGGCTGTTGAAAAGTTCATATTCTATCCCGTCATAGCCGTCGAAATGATTCTGGCCGGCGTCCTGATACTTGCAAGGGCGGAGTGGTTCGCGATGATTACCGGATTCAGTTTTTTCATGGACTCCCCGTTTCAGTACTTTTTTTACATTTCCGCAATGGTCATTTTGGTAATGATCACCATTTCCTTTATCCTGTTGAACAATGAACGACTTCACAGCAGGCTGGCGGCCGCAGAGAGCGAGCTGAGGGAGAAGATAGAGGAACTTGAGAAGTCCATATCCCAGGTAAAGGCTTTGAGCGGATTGCTGCCGATATGCTCGCACTGCAAAAGGATTCGCGATGAAAACGACGACTGGACCCAGCTGGAAGTTTATATCAGGGAGCGCTCCGGGGCTGAATTCAGCCATGGAATATGCCCTGAATGCGCAAAGAAATTGTATCCTGATTTCTGGGATAAAAAATAAGCGTCCCTTTCATGATTGCGGCCGGGCGGGGATATCGTCTATGCTATCTCGAATCTCACTCCGACTTCGGATTCTTTGAAAAGCTGTTGCACCGCTGTTTCAAGGTCCTTTACGGATTTGACTATTTCTTCAATATGCTGTTGCGAGTCTGCAATAAAACAGACATCGATGAAATATTTTGATCCCGCTTTTCTTATGCGCAGGCATTTTATATCGCGCATGCCCCATCTGTTTTTGAAGTCCTCCGCCAGGTCGTTGATCCGTTTCTCTTCAGCTCCGCCGGGATTCTCATCCAGCAACTCACCCACATATTCCTTGAGCATTTTGACGGGCGCAGGCAACAACGTCAAAGCCAGGACAATACCCATTACCGGGTCCGCATAAGCGGCCATATCTTTTTGTCCTATGTTGGACAGGAAGTTTGCAACGGCAAATCCCACGAAAACGCCGAAGGAAAAAATAGAGTCGACAAACCATGACAGCGCATTTGTCTTTAAAATGGGTGAGTTGAACTTTCGGGCAATCAATCTGAGATACCCTGCCACAAGAAGTCCGATTATGCCGGTGGAAAAGGTAAGCAGCATGGCAAAGCCGTAACCGGTTACCTCATCGGGATGGATGATATCCTGTACGCCCATCTTCAGGGTAAATAAACAGGAGCCGATTATCAGCACGGCCTCGATGGTCAAACTGAGGGGTTCAAATTTGGCGTATCCGAAATGATAACGGACCGAAGGCGGCCTTTCGATGGTCTTGAGCACCTTGTCGTAGAGAATGCCTGTTAATATCCCTATCATCCATGCCGAAGAATCCAGCAGTAACACGACCGAATCGATGGCCAGGGCAACGCTGAGCGAAAAAACGAATATTACCGCGCATACGATGGTGGATATTTTGTTGGCAAAGATAATCTGTTTTTTTTCGGCGGACAGTGTTTCCATAACTATTGATTATCACAATAATTGATCCTTCGGAAGAAAAGCAATATCGCAATTTCAGGCATATTGCCCTGCGGCAAAGCCCGACGACCAGGCCCATTGCAGGTTATATCCGCCGAGTTGTCCTGCGACATCGTCGACTTCTCCGATAAAATAGAGCCCCGGAATTTTTTTTGATTCCATGGTTTTGGACGACAGTTCGTTTGTGTCTATTCCTCCGCAGGTGATCTCCGCAATTTTATAGCCTTCAACGCCTGCCGGGGTTATTGTCCAGTTATGGATCTTGCGCTCAATATCCTTATACTCTTTTTCCGAATACGAGCATAAAGGCTTCGAAGACGCATGGATTGAACACCACTTTCGGCTCAACCTCAACGGCAGGAATTCCGCAATGGTATTGTCCAGCCCGGCCCTGCTCTTGCGCTTTGACATGAAGAATTCAAAGACATCCATGTCCGGCGCAAGATCGATTACAATATCGTTCCCCGGTTGCCAACAGGAGGATATTTGGAGTATGGCAGGGCCGCTCAGTCCCTTGTGCGTAAAGAGGACTTCTCCCCTGAAGGTTTTCTTTGCGCATTTTACAGTTGCGTTAAATGAGACGCCGCTCAACTCCCCGAATATCTCCCTGTCCGGCCTGCCGAACACAAGAGGCGAAAGCCCCGGTTTGAGACTCGTGACCTTCAGCCCGAATTTTCCGGCAATGCGATATCCGATGTCGGTTGCCCCGAGTTCGGGGTAAGAGAGCCCTCCGGTTGCGACAACAAGCGAATCAGCGCCTATATTCGCGATATTGGTCTCGACTGAAAACCGCCCGTTTTTTGTGATGTTGCCTATTTTGCAGCGCAGACGGATTTCGACGCCTGCCCTGTCGCATTCCTCCTGCAGCATCCCTGCTATTTCCCCGGCTGAGTGTCTGCAGAAGAGCTGCCCGTCCTCTCTTTCGCAGTATTCAATGCCGCGCCTCTCAAGCATGCGGACGAAATCCATCGGAGTAAATCCTGCGAGGGCCGACTTGCAGAAATGGGGATTTGAGGACAGGTAATTTTCAGGGCCGCAGATAATATTGGTGAAATTGCATCGCCCGCCGCCCGAGGCCCTTATCTTTCTGCCGGGCTTTTCCATGTGGTCGAGGACGAGCGTGGAACGGCCCCGCTTTCCGGCCTCAATGGCGCACATAAGGCCTGAGGCGCCTGCGCCTATTATGACCACATCTTTCCTGATCTTCGTCACCCGGGGCTTCTCCTGAACACAGTGATATTTTCCTGAGGCAATTATATCATGGTTTCTAATGTTACAATAATTTCATGTACGGCTACACGGGAAAGAGCGCAAGGATCGATCTCACTTCTGGACGGATAGAGATATTCGACACGCCCGAGGATCTGCGCGAAGATTATCTTGGAGGCAGGGGCATGGGTGTTGCCATTGCGCAGGACAGGGCGTCTGAAGAATATGATTCACCGGTGATGCCCCTGATATTCGCGACGGGCCCTCTGGTCGGCACTATCGCTCCGACCTCCGGCAGAATGGCTGTGGTTTCGAGATCTCCCCTGACCGGCACCATCTTCGACTGTTCGGTTGGCGGGCGTTTCGGCACGGGATTAAAAAAGGCCGGTTTCGATTTCATCGAGATAACCGGCAAGAGCGCAAAATGGGCTGCAATAGAGATCGATGACGGACGGATAAAGTTGTCCGAAGCCGAAGCCCTGTACGGCATGAATATATCGGAGCTTTCCGGAGCAATCGACGGCCAAAGCTCATTTGCAGCCATCGGCAGGGCAGGAGAAAAAGGCGTCAGATTTGCGTCGATTATTATCGATGGCCATTATACGGCAGGTCGCGGCGGCCTCGGCGCGGTAATGGGCGCCAAGAGGCTGAAGGTCATAACGGTCAGGGGCCGGGGGCTGATACCGGTTTGCGATCCCTCAGGTCTCACTGCTGCGAGAATGGATATTATGAGATTGCTGAGGGCGTCTCCGGCTGTCTTCGGGGAGTTCGGGCTTTCGGAATTCGGCACGGCCGCGCTTGTCGATCTCATTCATGCCCGCAGGATGGAGCCGACGGACAATTTCAGGAAGACGCTGTTTGCCGGGTCGGCAAGGTATTCGGGCCATGCAATGAAGACCGCCTATCATCCTAAAAAGGCCGGCTGCGCGGGCTGTCCGGTGTTATGCAAAAAGGTGGACGAGGCCGGAGAGGTTATGCCTGAGTACGAATCCGCGTCTCATTTCGGGGCGCTTAATGGCTGTTCCGACTTGCCTGCCATTGTCGAGGCCAACAGGATTTGCAATGAATACGGGATCGATACGATCACGGTCGCGTCAACCATTGCCTGCTATTCGGAGATCAGGGGAGCAGTGGTTGAGCCTGCGGAGATGCTGAAGATCCTCTCTGCCGTTGCCGAACGGGAAGGCGAATTGGGGTCGGCCCTTGCAGAGGGCTCTTATCGATATGCGCTGTCGCAGGGATGCCCTGAGTTGAGCATGTCGGTGAAGCGACTCGAAATGCCGGCCTACGATCCGAGAGGGGCTTACGGTATGGCCCTCGCTTACTGCACATCCAACAGGGGCGGCTGTCATTTGCGCGCATATCCGGTGAGTCACGAGATCCTCAGGAAGCCGGTGGCTACGGACAGGTTTTCCTTTGAAGGCAAGGCGCGCATTATAAAGATTGCGGAAGACATGAACGCGGTCGTGGATTCGCTTACTGCGTGCAAGTTCATCTTTTTTGCGGCAGGGCTCGAAGAGTATGCGAGGGCGCTTAACGCGGTCACCGGCGGTAATTACGATACGCAGTCGCTTCTCAAAATCGGCGAGAGGATATGGAACCTTGAGCGCTCCATAAATATCATGAACGGTTTCGGAGCTGCCGACGACGATCTGCCCCCGAGGTTTTTTAATGAAGAGGGCTCGTCGGGGTCTGCGATAAAGATATCGCCGATCGACCGGCAGGAGTTCCTGAAGGCGCGGGAGAGTTATTACAGGATCAGGGGATATGCGGAAACTGATAGATAAATACATAGGCAAGCTTGAATCCCAGCGGCTTGTTGAGAAAGGCTCGGCTGCGCTGATCGCGCTCGATGCGGACATGTTTTCCAGCCAACCGCCGGCCATGGATTTATCGGTCCTGAAAGAGACCCTGGGTCTGATGAGCATCAACAGCATCCTGTTCGCGCGTCCCGCAGAGCCTTACTGGAGCATGATCTGCGGGCTCCTGGATGAATGCGGTCCGGGCGGCTCCGACTGTATCGTGCCGATGGATTGCGAGACCCGGACATTTTTCCATGACATACCCGTGATCGACGAGTTCAGTCCTCGGGCAATAGTCTCGGCCCTTTCGCGCAGGAAATCCGCAATTATCAGAAACAGGGGTATTGTCTCTTTCGGCACGGTCACGCCCGAGCAGGCGTATGTTTCATTCAGCTCCGCATGTTTTTCGGTCTATGTGAAATATTTCTATGACTCGCTGCTGCGTTTCGACGCTGATGCCGCTGAAGGAAGGCCTCTGTCCGGGGATCATCTGTCCGCATTCAACAGGATCGTCGGGGACGCATTCCCCGAAACATCCTGCGTCGCATCGACGGAGCTGAGGCAGGGACCTCCCCGCAATGAAGACGATACCCTGGAGATGCTGGCGGAGGCAGGCAGGGCGGTTGTTTCGCGGGGGCTGGTCGATTCATATTTCGGAAACATCTCTTACACCCTGGGAGACAGGATTTTCATAAGCGAGACCGGGAGTTCCCTGGATGAACTTGAAGGTTGCATAGACATGGTCCCGCTCGACGGCTCGTCGTCCGCAGGCATTACCGCCTCATCCGAGCTGTCGGCCCACAGGAACATCTTCCTGCGCACCGGGAACAGGGCGATCCTGCATGGGCACCCCAAATTTTCGGTCATCATGTCGATGTATTGCAGGGACCGGGGCTGCAACAGGACCGACTGCCACAGGGCATGCCCCGAAAAACGCGATGTGCGGGGCGCTCCCGTTGTGCCGGGGGAGATCGGCACAGGGCCTTACGGGCTGATGAATACCGTGCCTTCGGCCATGCAATCCGGCAAGGGCGTTATTGTATATGGGCATGGCGTATTTACTGCAGGGCAGGAAGATTTCCGGGGACCGTTTGATATGCTTGTGAAGATTGAGGAAGATTGCAGGGCCGCCTATTTTGAGGCCGTTGACGGGCTGCTTCGGCATATTGACCGGGGGAATTAATGCGCTTCCGGGTATTTTTTTGGTCCGGCATGCCCCTGTTGCAAAAAAAATTAATAGGATTGTCTGCGCTCAGACCGCATTGTATAGCTAACCTCTTGATAAATTATAATTTATAAGCTATGATTATGATAGCGTGAAGATTTTTTAAATGGAGGAGAGATGGTTACAAAAGAGATGGTGGAACAGTCGCTGGTAAAGATAAGGGTCGGTCTTCAGAACGACGGCGGGGATATCTCCCTGGTTGATATAAAGGAAGACGTGGTTTATGTAAGACTTACCGGAGCCTGCGGGTGTTGCCCGATGGCTGCGGCCACACTTAAAAATTATGTGGAAGTCACTCTGAAGAGAGATATTCCGGAGATAAAGGCAGTAGAAGCCCTGTCCATATGATGATATCAGCGCATAAAAGAAAAAAATGGGCGTTTTTTCTGTTCGCGCTTTTTTCTTTTATCCTGACGTTGCCTTTTGCATGCGATGCCGCAGATGAGTCCGAATTAAAGGATGTGCGCTTCTGGAAGAGCAGCGACTCCATCAGGTTTGTCTTTGATCTCTCGGGGCCGGTTGAGTTTTCGCACGGCAAGCTCTCAAATCCCGAGAGGCTCTTCTTCGATCTTAAAAATACAAAGTTGTCCCGCAGCCTGAAAAAGACAATAGAGGTAAATAATGAATTAGTGAAAAGTGTCAGGGTCGGACAGTTCAGCCTTGATACCGTCAGGGTTGTGTTTGACCTCTCCTCTTCTTCATACAATTTCAAGATATTGAATCTCGAAGACCCTGCGCGGCTTGTTGTGGATTTATTCGGCCCGGGGGGGAAGAGCGACGGGAATGTTTCTCCTGGGCCTGCGGTTGTTGAGCCCGAGTCTCCTGAAGTGGACGCAGCTCCTGCGGAGAAGTTCATCAGAAAGGTTATTGTTCTCGATCCGGGACATGGTGGGCATGACCCCGGAGCTGTCGGCCCCACAGGCCTTCGCGAAAAGGATGTAGTCCTCGACGTGGCCATCAGGGTAAGGAAGATATTGAAGAAATCGCATCCGGATTATGCCGTTGCCCTGACACGTGAGACGGATGAGTTCATTCCCCTTCCGAAGAGGACTGCGATTGCCAACAAACTCAAGTCCGATCTCTTTGTCTCGGTGCATGCCAATGCGAGCGCGAACAGGAAGGCAAGGGGCATAGAGACCTATCTGCTGAATGCGGCCAACAGCGAAGAGGCCCTGAGGACGGCGGCAAGGGAAAACGGCGTTTCGTTCAGGAAGATGAAGAAGAGACAGAATGAGATGGATATCATACTGACCTCTCTTGCGAGCCAGAACAAGCGTGATGAATCCCTGAAACTTGCGGGCAATATCCAGAAGAGCCTCATCACAAGGGTTTCGGGCAAATATCCGCAGACAGGCAGTCACGGCATGGGAATCAAGGGCGCGCCTTTTTATGTGCTGGTGGGCGCCGATATGCCTGCGACGCTCGTGGAAGTTTCATTTATCAGCAACCGTGAAGAAGAGAAGATGCTGAGGGCCGAGGCCTACAGGCAGACTCTTGCGCAGTCGATTGCCGACGGTATTCATAAATATTTTTCCTCGGGCCCGACCAACCAGGTTGTTGCGGCCGGCAACGGGCCTGCAAAGTCGAAGATCAGGCGTATAAAATATTCGGGCTCCGGGCGCACAAGATAGTTTTATGACCTTTGGACGGGTATAACACGGGGCAGACCTCCGACGGATTTTACAACAGCATGCGGGCAATCGGGAATGATCGACCATCTCATAATTAACGGCAGTATTATCGACGGCAGCGGCGCGGAAGCCGTGCGCGCCAATATTGGCGTCAAAGGCGACCGGATTGTCCATATAGGGGCCGACGCTATACCTGCAGCGCATGTGATCGACGCAGCAGGACTGATGGTGTCACCGGGGTTCATAGACACCCATACGCATTCGGAGTTCACCCTTATGGCCGACGGCAGGGCGCAGGGCAGACTTGCCCAGGGCGTCACTACCGAGATAAACGGCAATTGCGGCATTTCAGCGGCGCCCCTTCTCGGCGAGGCTGCTGAGCGAAGAGAGGCCGACCAGAAGGAGTTCGGCGTCACCGAACGATGGTCGACCTTCGGCGAATATTTCGATATGCTTGAGGCAAAGGGCATCGGCCTTAACTCCGCCTTCCTGTGCGGCCACGGCAATATCAGGGCCTCTGTCATGGGATACAGCTCTGCCGACCCTTCTCCCGATGAGATGGAGAGGATGAAAGGCCTGTTCCTCGACGCGCTCAGGGAGGGCGCAAAAGGGCTGTCGACCGGCCTTATCTATCCCCCCGGCGTATATTCAGGGACTGAAGAGATAATAGAACTTGCGAAGGTCGCCGTTGAGCATGATATCTCCGCGATATATACAACCCATATGCGCAGCGAGGGGGCCGGGCTCATCGAATCCATTGAAGAGGCGTTGAGGATCGGGCGTGAATCCGGGATTGCGGTCCATATATCCCATATAAAGACATCGGGAGAAGACCACTGGAACAAGATCGACAGGGCCGTATCTCTCATTGAAGAGGCGAGGGCTTCCGGCATGAGGGTCACCTGCGACCGTTATCCGTATATAGCGTCAAGCACCGATCTTGATACGGTCATACCTGCGTGGGCCTATGAGGGCGGTACGCAGGAAGAACTCAGAAGGCTGCGTGACCCGGCAATAAGGGCAGAGATATTGTCGGGGCTCAGGTCGCGGCCCGAAAGGTACTGGAAGGGCATTTATATATCTTCGGTTGTGAGGCCCGAAAACAGCTGGATGGAGGGAGAGAACATCTTCGATATAGCCGCAAAGAGGGGCGGCGGGCCTGCCGAGGTTGCGCTGGACATAATAATAAGCGAAGAGACCCGGGCGGGCGCGATATTTTTCTCGATGTGCGAGGAAAACCTCAGGCGTTTCCTCGCGCTGCCGTATGCCATGATAGGGTCGGACAGTTCGGTCAGGTCTTTTTCGGGCAATACCTGCGCCGGCAAGCCGCATCCGCGCGGTTTTGGAAGCTTCCCGAGGTTTATCGGAAGGTATGTCAGGGATGAGGGGATTATGGGCCTGCCGGAGGCGATAAGAAGGCTGACCTCCCTTCCCGCCGAAGTGTTCGGTCTGGAAAATCGTGGGCTTTTGAAAAATGGATATTACGCCGATATCGTTGTGTTCGACTACGACAAAATCTCCGACAGGGCCTCATTCGGGGACCCGTTTCGGACGCCCGACGGTATCGGGCATGTATTTGTGAACGGAGGGCTTGCTTATAGCGGGGGGTGTTTTTCAGAAAAACTCAACGGCAGGATCATAAGATGAAGCCGGTTATAGGCATTACCGCCTCTGCGGACGGCGACAGCCTCAAGGTAAGGGCGGACTACATTTCCGCGATTGCGGATTCGGGAGCTGTCCCAGTAATACTGCCTGTTTCGGGGCTCCCGGAGGAAGCGGCCGAAATCATCGACGGGCTGCTGCTGACCGGTGGAGGCGATATACCGCCGGAGTATTATGGCGGGGACCCCACTGTCTATGCCGCCGGTTTCAGGCCCGAGAGGAGAGACCGGATAGAGTTTGAACTTAAACTGCTTGCCGAAATGATAGGCAGGTCCAAACCCGCGCTCGCCATATGCTATGGCATGCAATTGATTAATGTATTTCACGGGGGCACGCTTATACGGGACATAGGGGGCCTGGGACAGGGACATCATGACCATGCCGGCTGTATGCACGGGGTGACGGTCTCCTCCGGACCCGCAGGCTGTCCTGAAGGCGACCATACCGTCAACTCCACGCATCACCAGGCGGTGAGCAGGGTAGGGGACGGGATGTCCGTATTTGCCGTTTCGGATGACGGTATTATTGAAGGATTGTTCAAAAGAGATTATAATTTCTGTGTTGGTGTGCAGTGGCACCCTGAGAGAATATTCGATGATCCTCTTTCCAGATGGCTGTTTAATGCCATAGCCGGCAAGGCAGAGGACGCGAGGAGGGCCCGATAGCCGATATCGGACTGCGAAAATGACATCAAGAAGATTCTACACCATGACACTGCTGTTCATTGTATGTCTTCTGGCGTATCTGACTTTCCAGATACTCAGGCCCTTTCTTTCGCCTATCGCATGGGGCGTAGTGTTTACGATTGTCTTCTATCCGGTCTATGCCTTTCTGCTTCGCTATGTCCCCTGGAAGGGGCTTGCCTCCTTCATAACCATACTCGTCATGATAGCGGTCATCATCGGGCCTTTTTCTTATTTCATGATGCTGCTGATCTCGGAACTGAGAAATGTTGCCGAATATATCGATAGCGACAGGATCAGCGCGCTCGGGAAGGCCATGCAGCATCCGACCCTTTCCGCAGGCGTGACCAGGATTGCGGACATCTTCGGCATAACCTCGCCGGACATCTACAAGGCGGTAATGGAGCAGCTTTCCGACCTCGGTAAAGACCTGATGCTGCAGTTCAAGCAGGGCGCAGGCAATTTCGTCGGTGTTTCGATAAGCTTCATATTCATGCTCTTTTCGACCTTTTTCATGTTCAAGGACGGCTCCGATTTTATGCATAAGGCGCGCGACTTCATGCCGTTTTCCGAAGAGCAGAAGGTCCTGCTGGCCGTCCAGGTCAGGGACATTATAATCTCGACCATATATGGAGGAGTCCTTGTGGCCCTGGCCCAGGGGATTGTGGGAGGGGTCGCCTTTTCCATCCTCGATATCCCTGCGCCGGTCATGTGGGGATTTGCCATAGCGATAGCTTCTTTTGTGCCGTTGCTCGGGTCATTCATCATATGGGGGCCTGCGGTGATATATCTTTTTGCCAGGGGGACTACCACCGAGGCGTTCATCATGCTTGCCGTCGGTCTCTTCGGGATCAGCATGATCGACTATCTGTTAAGGCCGATCATAATAGGCAGCAGGACCAAGATGCATGTGCTGGTCATCCTCCTGAGCGTTTTGGGGGGCATACAGCTGTTCGGCCTCATAGGGCTCGTAATGGGCCCGCTTGTAGTGGCGGTGTTTCTTTCGGTAATAAATATCTTCAGGGAGTTTGACGCTGATTCCATTCAGCCTATGGCGACGTACAGGGGCATAAAAAAGACGCGCGTTAAGTGAACGGCGCGTCTTTATCGGCGACTTCTATTTTTCGCGCAGCTTTTCTTCTTCTTCCTGCTCGGTCTTGCACTCAATGCACATGGTGGTGACGGGCCTTGCCTCAAGCCTGTTCAGCCCGATAGGCTGACCGCAGATTTCGCATATACCGTATGTGCCCGTATCAATTTTTTCTATGGTGTCTTCGATCTTCTTCAGCAGCTTTCTCTCGCGGTCCCTTAGCCTGAGCGTAAAGTTTCTGTCTATTTCAGCCGAAGCCTGGTCTCCGAGTTCAGGAAACGCCGTCTCTTCCGGAAGGGTATTCCGGGTAACGCCTGCATCGGAGAGTAATTCTTCCTTTTGCTGCAGGAGTTTTTTTCTGATCTCCTGGAGCTTCTTTTCCCTGGCGGTCGCTTCTTTGTCTGCTTTCATAAATATTAATAGTCCCTTCCAAAAAGGTCTGAGAAAATATATCCCCAAGAATAACAGAAAAACTTTATATGAGTCAAACACGATGGGCCTGTCTGAAGACCGGAAATGACAATATGAATTGCAGGTTTCCTCCCGTTCTCTTCTTCTCCCGGCGCCGCCGGCTTTAAGTGAAGGGCAAATAAATCGGCAATGCATAAATATAAATACTTGCAAGGACTTATCAAAGTAGGATAAAATTATTTGCCTTGGATAAAGGCAAGTTGCGCAGCCTCAATAAGCGCTGATCGAAGGAATCGGGGGAGTTTATGACAAAGGCTGATATCGTCAATCTGCTTTTTGAAAAGGTTGGGCTTCCGAAGAGCGAAACCCAGGATATTGTTGAGGTGATATTCGATTCGCTCAAGAATACCCTGGTGGCCGGAGAGTCGGTCAAGATATCCGGGTTCGGCACCTTCAATGTCAGAAAGAAGGGCGCCCGTATCGGCAGGAATCCGAAGACAAAGGAAGAGGTGGAGATTACTCCCCGCAAGGTGGTCACGTTTAAGGCCAGCGATCAGCTCAAGAATTCAATAGAAAAGGCCTGAGATTGGATCCGGCGTGAGATTCAGGCGGCATATTGGGTTGACGCCCGTTCCATTGTTGGGATCGGCGGGCTGAGAGTCAAAATCCCCGATGCGTATTACTGTATGTCCCCTTGCCTGTGAGTGTCTGCAGGCTCCGGCTTTCAACCCGGCGTGAATCGTTTGAATTTAGGCAGGAGAGGCAAGGTAAGGATAGAGCTTGCAACTTCATGATATCATGGTATAAAATATTAGGTCTTATCGGGCTAAATGCCATGCCGGGCGCGCAATAGTGAGGCATAAGCGGATATGAACACGGCATCAAAACGACAGCAGACGTTCGGGTTCTCCGCCGAAAAGATGTTTTACAGAATAGGCGAGGCGAGCAGGATTATAGGTGTCGAAACCTGTGTGCTGAGATATTGGGAGTCGGAATTTGATGTCCTGAGTCCGAGAAGGGCCAGGTCCGGGCAGCGGATTTATTCGGCGGAAGATATAGGCGTTCTTCTTCATATAAAGAGACTCCTTTATGAGGAACGGTACACAATCGACGGCGCGAAAAAACAGCTTGGCGTTGTCTTGCCCGATGCCGGAAAACAGGCCGCGACTGATGAAACACCTTCACCGGACACTTGCGAAGGTGATGTTATCAGCATAGTGCAGCAAAGGCTCAGGCTTATGCTTGAGAGGTTGTCGTCATGACGGGGCGTAGCGCAGACTGGTAGCGCACTCGCTTGGGGTGCGAGTGGTCGCCCGTTCAAATCGGGTCGCCCCGACCAATTAAGTCCTTGAAAACTAATACTTTTCAGGGGCTTTTTTTTGGACTCTTTCTGTTTGGGCAGGATTGTGGCTTGAAGCAATCGCGCTGTCGCTGAACGCGAAAAAGTCATTGCGTCCTGATTCAGGCGCCACTTCAACAATCAGCGTCTGTTTTTGCCCCGCAGACGCCTTTCCGCACATCTTTCTTTACTATATCTGATAATTGTCCGTTTTTGTCTGTTCAGAAGGCTGTTTTGAAGCAAGTTGTCCGATGGTTACCTTTTCAAGCACGCCGTCAATCGCCGCGGCTATTTCACACCATAACGGTCTTGTTACGCAATCGGCGGAGCGGTTGCAGACCGATGAGTCGGCAACGCATTCAACCGGAGCTGTTTTACCTTCCATTGCCTCGACGACATCGAGCGCCGAGATGCTTTCAGGGTCCCTGGCGAGCTCATATCCGCCTTTAGGCCCGCGTACCGATCTGACCAGACCTGCGGATTTGAGCTGGATGATGAGCTGGTGGATATATTTTTTTGATATATCCTGTTTTTGGGCTATATAGTCAACCATAACCGGGCCTTTCCCATAGTGCGAAGCCAGCTCTATCATTACCCTGAGGCCGTAGCGGCCCTTGGTCGAAATATTCATGCCGTATCCTCCCTGTAAATCCGCTGTTGCCTCAAGCCCTGCATACGGCTTTGACAAAGCAGGGTCTGATACGGATTTCATTAATAAGCATTACCAAGTTGATAAAGTTAATATGCTTAATTGAAAATGGCGTTGTCAAGTCGGAAGATAACAAAAGGGGGGACAGCGGCTGAATGGGACGGTCAATTTTCGATATGTGCTGACTGGCCTTGGGTTGGTTTTTATCGGCGCTGAAAGCATACCTGTTTTCGGACTGTTATATATATCGGATATATTTCAACCGGAGGTGTCAAGAAAATCATTGAGAGCGACGTCGTGACTTAATGGACAAGCGGCTTTTCTGTTGACAGATCCGGACAGGGCATGATAGATTAATAATATATATATTATTGTTTATTAATGGCTTTTAGTCTTCCGGAGGGAAGTCATTGGGTCAAAATAGAGGCTGAAAGTATGGGTTGGGCCGGCTGAGGTCAATGCCATGCTGACGGCTTTTTTTTGGCTTGTCGGGCGGAGAGTTCCGGGAATGGAACCAATATGCATGTTTTGGGTTGGAAAATACGGGCGCATTAATAATAGTGAGCTGATATGCTGATTTCTAAAATTGAAGATCGCACCGCACACATCGGAGTCATAGGCCTCGGCTACGTCGGATTGCCGCTTGTGATAGAGTTTTGCAGCGCCGGCTTTCAGGTGACCGGTTTTGATGTCGACACCAACAAGGTCGGACTACTGCGGCAGGGCAGGAGTTATATCAGGCATATAGACCCGGAACGCATTGCAGGCTGCGGAACGCTTTTTACGCCGACCGATGATTTCAACTGTTTGGCTGAAATGGACTGTATTGTCATCTGCGTCCCGACACCGCTTAACAGGCATCGCGAACCGGACATGCGCTATGTATTCGGCACCGCAAAGACTATTGCCCAATATGCGCGGAAAGGCCAACTGATTGTCCTTGAATCCACCACCTATCCCGGCACTACCGATCAGGACCTGCGGGAGATAATAGAGACCTCGGGACTGAAGGCCGGCAGGGATTTTTATCTTGCCTTTTCCCCTGAGAGAGAGGACCCCAATAACAGGGAGTTTTCGACCTCCACTATCCCCAAGGTTGTAGGCGGATATACACCGGCCTGCCTGGCTGCGGCAAAGGCCCTGTACGACTGCATTGTCGAAAAAACAGTGCCGGTTTCATCTGCAAGGGTCGCTGAAGCCGCCAAACTCCTCGAAAATATATATAGGGCCGTCAACATTGCCATGGTGAATGAACTCAAGATGCTCTTTGACCGCATGGACATCGACATATGGGAGGTAATAGAGGCGGCCAGTACCAAACCCTTCGGCTTTCAGGCCTTTTATCCCGGACCGGGACTCGGCGGCCACTGTATCCCGATTGATCCGTTCTATCTTACATGGAAGGCCAGGGAGTATGGGTTTACAACCCGCTTTATCGAGCTTGCAGGAGAGATCAATACAAACATGCCGCACTATGTGGTCGATAATGTCTTCGATACACTCAATGAAAAGGGCAAACATCTTAAGGGCGCGAGGGTCCTTGTGCTCGGCATGGCCTACAAAAGAGATATCGATGATCAGCGGGAATCATCGTCACTGAAGATTATAGAACTCCTTTTACAGCATGGCTGCATCGTGGAGTACAATGACCCATATGTGCCGCACTGTCACGGGCATAGACATTTTCCGGATATCGACATGAAATCGCAGCCTCTTGACGAAGAGGCCTTGCGTCGCGCCGATATTGTGCTTTTATTGACCGATCATTCGGATTATGATTATGCTTTCATAGAAAGGCATGCGGATATTATTATGGATACGCGCAATGCCTTTGAGAGGAACGGCATACGGAGCCCCAAAATCCATAAAACCTGAACAGAGAGGCTGAACTGATCCGATGACTACGAACAATCTTGTACAACCCGGCAACATGCTGCACAAGGACACTAAAAATTGGCTCGTCACAGGCGTCGCCGGTTTTATCGGCTCGAATCTGCTCGAATATCTTCTCCTGCAGGACCAGGTTGTTGTCGGGCTTGATAATTTTTCCACCGGGCATCAGCGAAATCTCGATGATGTCAAGGCCCTTGCGAGCGAAGAACAGTGGTCGCGGTTCAGATTAATCAGGGGAGACATCCGTGATATCGAGACATGCAGGAATGCCTGCAAAGGTATCGATATTGTCCTGCATCAGGCCGCATTGGGCAGTGTCCCCCGGTCCATCGAAGATCCGGTTCTGACAAATCAGTCGAATGTCGACGGTTTTCTCAATATGCTGGTTGCCGTTCGTGACGCAAACATCAAACGTTTTGTCTATGCGGCGTCTTCATCCACCTATGGCGACCATCCGGGGCTGCCCAAGAAAGAGGATTTAATCGGAAGGCCTTTGTCCCCGTATGCGGTAACCAAATATGTCAACGAGCTATATGCCGATGTCTTTGCGCGGCAATATAATATGGAACTTGTAGGCCTGCGCTATTTCAATGTCTTCGGCCCGAGGCAGGACCCCCAGGGCGCTTATGCGGCTGTCATTCCCCGCTGGATCAACGAACTTACGCAGGGAGAAACCCCGAAGATAAATGGAAACGGCGAGACGAGCAGGGACTTTTGTTATATAGCCAACGTGGTCCAGGCAAATATCCTTGCGGCAACGACGGACAACCAGGAAGCAGTAAACCAGGTGTACAATGTTGCCATTGGCGACAGGACCACGCTGAATGAATTGTTTTATTTGATAAGGGATTTTCTTGCAGAATATGACGGCAGGATAAAATCCGTGGAACCCGTATACGGACCATTTCGCGCAGGCGATGTGCTGCATTCCCAGGCTGACATCTCGAAAATCAAAGGATTATTGGGATTCAGTTCGTCGTATGATGTGAAGAACGGTATGAAGGAAACGGTTGCGTGGTTTGCCAAGAAACCATAAAAATGGTCTTATGCCGCGTTAAATGATCATTGTCCGCGCAATAATCTGACTATATAACGCAAAGGCCGCATGATTTTCCAATGCTTCCAGTTGTCAATATAATCAATATCCGCGACAAATTTCTCGATATCCGGATATCTGAATTTCAAATATGACCACATCATTTCATGGCGTTTCAGTTTTGTTTGCAATTTGAGATCCGAATCGGCAAAATCATGATAAATAATCATTTCCGGGGAATATAATATTTTGTGAGACCCGTATTTTTTTTCAATTCTGTAACTCAGCTCGATGCCTTCATGTCCAAACAGCAGGGGATTCATTCCATTCAACGCCAGATATTCCTTCCTGCTGAATGCGCAGTTACACTCGGTAACCGCAAATCTGATAAATTTGCAGTTGTCCCCCAGATTATAATGACCCGGCATTTTGTTGTTATAGTGTCCGGTTTTAAAAAGGATCTTGCCGCGCAGCCCTATTATATTATATTCCCTGAAAGTTTCAATTATATCTTTCACAAAGTCTTTCCCGACTATAGTGTCATCATCAATGAAGGCTATAATATTCCCTTTTGAAAAATAGGCCCCGATATTGCGGGCCTCGGACGGCTTGAAATTATGAGGGCTGCATATATAGAGCAAAGGGAATTCCAATAATTTATCGAGTACCTTTTCGTTGCCGCCGTTATCGACGACTATAACTTCATAGGCTCCTGAATTATTGGCCGATAATGACTGTATGCAATCAATCAGAAGATCATTCGTTTTATAAGCGACAATTATGATCGATAATTCCGGAGAATCCAGGTGTCGTCCGTCATATTTTGGGAAAGACCCATAATTTATGCCCGACCTGTATTCTGCAATAAGCTCTTCTGCCTTATTATAAAAGCCTGCGTAAAGATTCTTTTCAGCCAGATTGAAAGAGTCGATAGAGGGCTTATTGGCCGCAATCGATAATTCCAGGTTCTTCAGATATGAGGCATTTATGCTTTTATTATCCATGCTTAAGTTTACTTCGGAAAGGATTCAAAAGGAAGTTCTTTTGTATAACGTGATGCTCAGGCTGTTTTTCATCCTGCCTTTTAATCATCAATTCAACTATTTTTGCCCGAACCTGATTTTTTTCCCTTTGCTTGCAATGCCCTTTGAGTCGACTACGTAGAGATATGCCTTTGCATCATTTGCGAAGCTGCCCTGATTGACCTGTATTTTCAGCCGTCCATCTATCCATTGTGTTGTGGGTATCTGGATTTCGCAATGCGAACGCGTCGCCCATGTTGAACCGCTGCATATTTCCACTCTTGCCGGAGTGTTGTCGGCGTAGATTTCACCGAAATCCACAGTCGGTTGAAGCGCTGCAGCGCTATTTGAGCCGTCAAAACCTATGTTTCCTATCTGCTGTATTACCCATTTCTGTGCTGTTGATGACGCATAGGACGCTACCTGTGTCCCATTAGTCCATAATTTATAAATGGGACTATTGGTTGCCGAAGTGGAATCAACAAACACTTCCATTCTGTTCCATGCAGGATAAGAGCCGCCCCAATCATGCCACGCCCCGGCAACCATATTAATCCCTTCGGCTGTTACCGCTTTGGCATGGGACATTCTCGGTTCCCATATTATATAGCCTTCTCCTACTGTTCCCCATCCACCTTGGCATATTAACCTTATCCATTTGTTGGAGGCGTTTGTGTTGCCGACTGTTGGATCGCCGCTAACATAATTCCACCAGGTTATATATAGTTTTTTGCTTGTTGAAACTTCAGATACAATAAATCCACCTATTGCTGCTTTCTTATATTGATTAGTCGACCATTCGTTGGAATAATGCGCTGTCCATTTTCCTCTTGGATTCGATGTTTTATAAAAAACAGCCTTCCCTCCGGCAGTTTCAGGCCAAAGATTATTCTTTCCAACAGGCACGGCGTCTCCATTGCGCAACTCGCTATATGACACGGTATCCCATAAAGCCGGAGTTACCGGATTTTTAACACCGAAGTTTGATCCATTAACCGTAATTATTTGCCCATGCTCGACTGTTCCAGAATAGCCCGAGATTGATGGTCCGGCAGCGCAAATATTCGGCGTAATTATTCCAATAGATGTAATAAACGATAACAGTGTTATCATTCCTATTTCGGATATTTTCATGGTATTACTCCTTATTGTAGCGTAATAAATGTTAAAAGGCTTCAGATCGTCCTATAGATATAATATATTAAAATAAAAGTTCATTATGTATTCGGGATTAAACTTTCTAAAAGTGAGAGAGTTTATTACTATTCAATTTGGATACGACAAACCTGCGTTTATTTGATTTTTCGGGTGGTATCTCGTCTACGAGTCTGAACTCAATTTCCAGATCCGGGTCCCCTTTTACAAGTATTTCCGCTTTTAATTTGTTAAGGTCCTCTTTTCTGAAAGCAGGTTTGGGCATGATCTCAACAATTATTGCGCCCGGCTTTTCTTGAATTATCTTAAATGTATCAATTGTCTGATAATATTCAAAAATAGCAGTAAAAAAATGGACTATAAGCCGGTTGCCATTTGGGGTGATAATAATATCTGTGTCCCGCCCTTCAATTTTAGTCAGCATTTCCAGACCTCTGCCGCAAGGGCAGGCATCATCCAAGCTTTTTCTTCCGATATCACCTACCTTATAGCGAATCAGCGGCATTGCCCCGGCATCCAAACGTGTCAACAAGATGTTTCCGACTTCTCCGGGGCTGACCGGAAATCCTTTATCATCAACAACTTCAACTGCAACATGAGGCATGAAAATATGATAAGCTCCATTATTCATGCCGCATTGTGCGGCTATCTGAATTCCCTCACAGCAGCCATAAGTATCAGTAACGCGACACTTGAAAACAGATTCCATATTAATCCGGTAATGTTGATAAAGATTATCTCCCCAGGTAACAATTCCTTTCAACTGATGATTGAATCCAACATGGGCGGCTCTCAATGCCAAGCAATAGATACCAGCCGGATAGCCCATGATGTAATTTAACTTCTTTTTATCTATGAGATCGAGGCAGTGATCAAGCTTGTTATCAGTAAGATTGAAAGCTGAAATATAATCGACACGCATTATTAAGTCCTTGATTTTTTTTATTACGCCCCTGTCAGGAGATACCCCAGTTTGAATGAAGGGGTCTCCGATATTCCATCCAGAAAAATTAGCTCGCAAAAACATTAAAGCTCGAGCCCGACTTAATGAGTATTTGTCGATGCGAATTGCAAATGGTTTTCCAGATGATCCGCTGGTGCAGTGTTCAGCCCAAGTCAAACCGCTGTCTCGTGTGCATTTTGCAGGATATGATGCTCTCAACATGTCTTTTGTGACCACAGGGAGCTGCGCAAGGTCACTGGTTGATGAAATCGTTTTCGGATCAATATTGTATGTGTCGTAAAGCTCTTTGTAAAAGTGCGTCTCATTATAGGCAATACGGATAGTTTCCGCCAGATGTTTATTCTGGTAATCTTTTAAACGCTGTCTGTCCCACCATTGAGTTTCTTTATAAAAATTATAAAAAGCCATAGTATTGTGATGCACAACAGCATCAGCCAGAGGTAATACTAATTTTTCACAAGCAGTTGAATAAACAGAAAACATAAATTTGCTCCTTATTGTATTTCATTAATAATGAAGATTACCGTATGAGACCGAGAGACTGCTTAATATTTTCAATTCGTTTATTCTGATGTTGAATTATCGTTTTCTTCCAGGTTTTAATCTCGGTCGTCAACTCATCTCTGTTCTGATAAGCAAGTTTTATTGCATTTGCAATGCTCACCTTGTCATTTTTTGTAAATACTGTGCCTTTAATAAAATAATTTTTTATGCATGCCGTGTCAGATGTTACAAGTGGTCTTTCAGCAGCCATTGCCTCATAAGCGCCGCAAAGAAGACAATTATCAAAATTTGTAAGATCCAATATAATGCACGACCGGTATATTTGCGCATAATATTCATTATCCGGCAAGTAACCCAAAAAATTAATGAAAGGATATTCATCGGGATTTATGTTTGCTTTCTTGTAGTCACCTGATATGTTAATAATAAATCCGTCATCGTGTAATAGGTCTGCAACTTCGAAGACTTTTTCATAAGGTTCATCTATAGCAAAGACGCATATATATAAAATATGTTTATCATTATTTTCTCTATCACAATACTGATCAAGATTTGGCAGCGGATCCTCGCATATAAGAGGGTTTCCGCCTATGCTTTGAATGAAATTTGCATGATCAATATTTGTGACAATAACGAAATCGACATGTTGATTACAAAAGTTCAATACTTTCTGAATTATAGTGTTGCCACTGCTGGATATAATCCCGCAGTAGTGCGCATCACTTACGAGTTTATATTTAATAAAAGGTCGCATAAGAATGAGCAGATAGTTCAAAAAAATTGACGGATTTTCAGCAAAAACAATACTGGGACGATATTTGAATATTACTTTTAAAGTATCTAATGAACAACGAATATATCTTTTCAACCTGCCGCCCTTATGCGCGAATACAAACAAATCTACGCCAAGGAGCAAAGCCATGGAATTATTTCGGATCTGATTTTCCCATGTAATCCAGATAGTTTTAGTCATACAGTTACAATCTCCCGACTTTTAAATAAGGAGTTCTTTAGGATAACAAAATTTATATGATCAGCCACTCACCAATAAATTGCTTCTTGATTGGCGAAGAATAATACTTGCTTATTATGCCACACATTTATGAACTTTTCTCAGCTAAAGAAAGGATTAATTCAATGATTTTGGCGCTATGCTCTTTTACATCGAATCTCCGGATAGCCTCATCCCTGAATTGATCGGCTATCTTTTTTGACGGGTTTCTAATCTCCTCGGCTATTGCCTCAGCAAGCGCTTCACTATTCACTGACGGGACTATTTTGCATGGCGTGCCTTCCAGTATCTCCCGCAAGCCGATGCAATCAGTCCCGATAAGCGGAATTCCGGAAACCATCGTTTCCATCGGCAATAATGCGCAGGCCTCCCTAAGAGACGGCATAACCACCAAATCCAACCCGTTAAGAGCAGGGGCTATATTCGACGCATATTGCATAAAAAATATGTCATGCTGTAGCCCTTTGCGCTCGACATAAAGTTTATCTTCTCTGATAAAGGCGCCTTCACCAAATGCCAGAATAACGGGTTTAGATGGTAATTTATATTTAGTAAAAAGTATTTCAAAGGCATCAATCAAATATATAAAACCTTTCTCGGGCATGAAACGCCCCAGAAACCCGATCAAAAAGGTGTTTTCATCCAGGTTTAATTCCAGTCTCAGATCTCTTGAGTCGGAGCCTGAAAATCGCTCTGTTTCTATTCCATTACGGATGGCTACAACCTTTTGTTTGAAGAATTTCAGGGTAAATATATATTTCAGTAAATTATTCCGGGCATCAATGCTGACAGCATGTATTTTAGTAACTAAAGGAAGAGCAAATAAGATGCTGATTTGCTTCAGGAGCCCCTTTAAACCTTTAAATTGCTCATGCGTTAGTGTCTCGTGAACTGTAAGTAGTTGGGGAACATTGTAAAGCCATGACGGTAGTATTGAGCATAATCCGGCAGTAAGACCGTGCGAATGAATAATGTCATACTTATCATTTTTCAGTACATGGGATATCGCCTTTAAGAAATCCCATGCTGATGGTGTTTTATTCAATTCAATGTATTTGATGTCATGTTTGCAAAGATCTTTTAACAGAACCGGCATCTCAGACACATTGGGAGCTATCAACGTTAAAGAATAATATTGCGGATCAAAATTGTTATAGACATATCTCAGATATGTCCTGATGCCTCCGACCGGCCAGCGCACTACAAGAAGGATCTTTATTTTGTCGTCAAGCATGTAACCGCCTCTGTACGTTTGATAACGGCCTCAATAATCAGTTTTAAAACAACCGACAGGCCCGCGAAAAGATACCATTCATAGCTTGTCAGGCCATAACTTGCAAAACTAAACATAATGTTCATATAAAGCCAAACCAGCATTGCGTCATTCATAGAGTTTAGATAAACATTGTTAATCTTTTTATCTATCAGGATTTTACGACTCTTCCTGAAATTCCCGACAATTGATATTATTATCATAATAAATAGCGCAAGGCCTACAAAGCCCAGTTCCTGAGCCACTTCGGTATATAAATTATGTGATGGTTGATCTCGATTATCAAAATTCACATTTGCCTCGCGTGAATTTCCTATACCATGACCGAACAACGGTTTTCTTAGGGCCACTTCAAAATCTTTCATTACGCCTTCCAGTCTGCCTTCTGCCGTTGCAGCGTTTTTTGTGTCGGAGCTGATTATCGATTCATATCTGTCTTTAAAATCAGCGTCCATAAGATTGATACTCAGCGCAATCCCAAGTATGAATAATAATATTAATACTATCTTTTTTTTGCTCTTTAAAAATATTACGGCTGATATGAATAAAAGACCGACCATTCCGGATCTCGATCCTGTCAGCAACAAAGCATAAACAGAGAGGGGGATTACGGCGCATGCTATTATCCTGTTCATAATAGACACCCTTGAGATAAAATAATAAAAAGGGATAACAGTCAGGCATATAAACGCCAGCCCGTTGGGGTTTACTATGTCACTCGGCGAGCCGGAAAGCCTGTTCATAAACTCCCATCCCTGCATAGTTGCATGTGACCCCCAGTATCCCTGCGTTAAATGGAGATAAACCGGTTCTATAATACGGATGGATTGACAGGCCAGGAATACGGTCATGAATGTCTTTAATCTCGGTTCGGTAGTAACAAAATATATAGTGAAATAGTAAAAGACTACTGCCTTGACAAGGCTTGCTATTCCGAACCGGAGCACGCTGCCGGGCCACTCGACAAAGGGCAGTGTAACTACCATGTAAATCAGCAGTATTTTAAGTAATTTATCCGTTGAGGAAGACCGGATGCTGCTGATAACCTCTTTGTCCTTATTGCCGAAAAATATAGTGACAAACAGGACCAACACCAGTATCAGGTCGAATCTGATCATCCCCAGCGCGGGGATTCTGGTTCCTAAGTGCAGAAACCAGCTCGTAATAAAAAGCAGGTATATGTAATATCCATTTGCCATATGACAATTTACTGTTTATGCGGGATTTTGCAAATAGAGAATCTGAATTTGGAATTGCCTTCGGAATTCAGGGCGTCTTTATAATTCAGGGAAATCTCTGCTTTGTATTGAAACAGATTCGAAAAATAGGCATGCAGTTCAGCCTCGCTGTCGCCGGTGTAATGTTCGTCAACGACAAGATTTATGGTAACCCGATCAAGAGACTCCTGAATAATCTGCATTTGTACAATGCCGGGTATCCTTGTCAAGGTGTTCTCTATCAAGGAGACTCCTGCAACTCTTGATCCGTCTGCTCTTATAAGAAAGTCTGCGACACGACCGGTAACACTTTCCATGAGCGGCAGTCCGCGCCCGCAACTGCATTTTCTGTCTGTCGGAATGCCGATATCTTCGACTTTGTAACGGATAAAGGGCATGGCATAATTCATGAGGTCGGTTACCACAATATTGCCGGGCTCACCCGGCTTTGAGCAGGTTCCATCATCTTTGATGAATTCGATAAACAGATGCTCGATATTCAGATGTAGCCCCTCATGCTTCTCGCATTCGGAGCCAATAAGGCTGACCTCTTCGCATCCGTACCGGTCAGTCACCTTAACGCCAAAAACCTCTTCAATCACTTTTCGTTCATGCGGCAGAAGCATCATGGATGAGGAAATGATGCCGCGCGGTCTGATATCGTCAATCTTCATATTGGCGATATATTGCGCAAGAACAAATATTGAGTGGGCATGACCAAAGATCAGAGTGGGGCGGACCCTGTTCCAATCCGACGCAAATTTCCGTACCGTTTCTTCCGAGATATTCATCGTGTCGAGATATATGAACGGAGATAGGAGCAGGTTCTTGAACTTTTCCCTGAATCCGGTCGGCAAATGCGGGTTGCCCCAAACAGCCGCTATCGGCTCACCGACTTCCCAGCCGGACCATCTGTCATGACGGCGTGCGCAGGCATTCCTCATTTCACTGAGTTCTTCGGTGAAATATATATCGAGGGACTTTCCGGTAGATCCGCCTGTTTTGGCATGCATCAATCCTTCCATGGTGAAACCGTCGCTTATCATACCTGAAGTGTTATGGCGAATCTCCTCCTTTGAAAGGACAGGTATCCGTCTCATATCCTCAGGCGTTTTGATCATTTCAGGCGTTACGCCTGCGTTTTGGAATCTTGCGCAATAAAAACTGTTATTCTCCCAAACAAACCCGAGCAGATTTTCCAGGCGACTCCACTGTTTTTCCCTTAGAGACGCTTCAGGCAGGAATTGTGTTTTTTCCAGTTCCCTCCAGTATCGCAGAAAAGGGCTGCCATTCTTCCGGTAAAGGATTGGCTCAAAAAATGATCGCCGAAGGTGGGATAAGCGGTAACCGTCCAACATGATAAGACTAAATTTCACCCATTGAAGTCTGAAGGGATGCTTTTATTTAACTGTGAGCCTGAACAATCCACTGTGTTGACAACATATTCAGATGAACCTTTGCTGGAAACAATTTCCCCCGGAATCCCTACGATGACACCCGAATTGGGGACGGGTTTTGTTACCACACAGTTTGCGCCGACAGCGACATTATTCCCAAGGGTAATTCCGCCGATGATCTTGCTGCCGGGCCCGAGGTAAACATTGTCCATTATGACAGGGTTGCCCGGATGTTTTCCGCCGTATGTGGCGCCTATTGTGACCCCATGATTTATATTGCAGTTGCAGCCGATTTTAGCTTCGCAATTTACGACAATGCCGCCGAAGTGTCCAATATACAGCCCGGGGCCTATTTCGGTATTGTAGGGGATGCTTATACCGTATTTAAACATATAGTGGTCAAGAAATAGACGGGCCACTATATACATCGGCATGAAAAATATTCCTTTTGACCTGAGATAGCGGGCCGTGCGCATAAAAAATGAATATCTGAAGCCTGGGATGTGGAAGTAACAGGATGCGAACGAGCGAAGCTTCCTGTTTCCACGGTAGCGGTAAAGATCAGAGGCAACCATGGCGATGTATTCTTTACAGGTCATTACCTGATATTCCACAAGCGAAAAGTATATTTTTCAACAGGCCCTTATAGGCTCTGCCGTCACAAGGATTCTTTAGAACGGCATCCATAAAATACCGGTTTGATTTATTCATATCTCTCGATCTCAAGTATTCTCCCCGATTGCAGAAAGTAAACGCATAGGCGCGCCGGACCGTTTGCGCAGACAGAACGTTGGGATGGTTCTTTATAAAGGTTGCCATTATACGGTCTGAGCAGCGCTGACGCTCTTCTTTATTCCTTGACATCTGCCCCGTGTGCCCCATACGGTAATAAAAAAGTTGTTCATCCGCAAAATCAAATCTGTATTTGGTCGAAATCCTGAGCCAGTGGTCCCAGTCCGTCCCCATATTCAGCGATTCATCCTGGCCGCCCAACTGATCGATACACTCTTTTCTGACTACCGTCGAAGAAAACTGTATGAAGTTATCGAAAATGAGCCATTCGGTCACATGGCCTCGTCGCGGCTGAAGATAATGAGAAGTCATATTGTAATCAAATTCCCGCCCATCCTGATCAATATATTTTGCGCGGCAGTAGACTACGCCTACGGATGGGTCGGAGAAAAGCGGAATCTGCTTTTCGAGTTTGTCCGCCTCCCAACGGTCGTCGGCGTCAAGGAAGGCAAGAAAGGCGCCCCTTGCGTTTTTGATTCCGGTATTCTTTGCATTGGCCTGACCCGCATTTTTCTGACTGATATATCTGATTCTGGAATCGGACAGGTAGCGCTGCATAACATCGTCTGTATTGTCGGTCGATCCGTCATTGACGACTATGACTTCGATATTCTTATACGTCTGGGCCAATGCGGATTCCACGCAGTCCGCAAGATATCCGCCATAATTATAGCAGGATATGATAACACTGACCAACTTGTCCGGTTCGCGCATATTCATAATTTTATATCAGAAGCTGCGGCTATGTATAGCTTGCGCCTCACAGAAAAAGAATAATTATATGTCTTTGTCTCCCAGCGATATGGACCATTTTAGCGGACGGGATTTTGCAAATCCTTTGGGCCAATGCACAAGAAAAGACGCCTGCGCTTCACGTTGAATGAAGCCTATCCTCCACAAGTTCCGGCAATAAGGATGCTTGTCGCCAAGCGGCAGACGTACAGAGCTGTAGCCCCCGCGCCTGACCACATGCGTCAAAAACAGCGATAGCATGGACAGAAGATCTCCCTGGTCTCCGACTATCAGGTCGTAAATATGAATTGTCCCGTCGGCTTTGGAAGAGGAAAAGATCAGATATCCGGCGAGAGAGCCGGCGTTCAGCAGCCTGGCGACACTGAATTTTTCATGGGGATGATTGACATATCTCCAGGTTAAAAAGCCGGAGCTGCGATCGCTCAGAATCATATTGTCTTTTGGGACCGATTCCCAGAACACCTCAAATGAAGAGTCGGGTTTGCCTGCAATCTGAATTTCTTGCCCTTTTTTGATGTGCAGTTTGGCTGAAAGGAGAAACAAACAGGTCAGCGGAGCTGTCGCAAGTTTTGCCAATAATCTGCTTTTTAGCAGTCCGGTGAGTTTATCAGCCGGGTCCAAAATAAGAAGATATGGAACAAGTTTTCCTCCGAATTCCCACCTTGCGGCTATCAGGCTTTTATATGCGGCTTCAGTCGGTATGACAAAAGCCGTTGTGTCGGGAAGATTCCGGTCAAGATGGTTTTTGACATACATGAGTAACTGCCTGCCCAGTCCTTTACCACGGAGACTTGAATCGAGTGATATGTCTCCAATGACGCCCAGATATAAAGGTTTGTTGTCCATCAGATACGGGCGATAAATCATGGAGGCCATGCCGACATTCTTTCCAGCGGAAGACCGCACCCAGAACACTACAGGATCAGGCCCGCCTGAAATCTTTGCATAACGCCAGTCAAGATAGTTGCGGGTCTGGACAACGCTTCTGTTTGCATTCCTGATCCGCAATATCTCGTCTTCAAATCCGATAAAGCCGGTGACATGGAATGTATAATTATCCATTACTGTATTGCCGTCCTTTGCCGGCTATAGACAGGTATAGGGCTTCATGCTTTCTGCACATGGACGCCAGGGAAAACTTCTGTTCGGCAAGCTCTCTTGATTTCAGTCCCATGCGAAGCCTCATTTGCAGATCATCATGGAGCGCAACAAGGGCATTTGCAAATCCCCCGCTGTCATAAGGCCGGATAACAAAACCGTTTTCCCGATCAATAACGGCTTCAGCGTTTCCCCCAACGTCGGTCACAATCAGGGGGAGTCCTGCGGCCATTTTTTCAAGGATGGAATTTGAAAATCCTTCATTCTTGCCCGGGATGAGGCATGCGACATCCATTGCGTGCAGATACTTCAGCACATCGGAAACAGCTCCGGGGAACATAATCGGGCCGGAGCCGTATTTTGCGCGGAATTGATCCAGCAGCGGGCCGTCTCCGACAGCCACTATTTTCAGAGAAGGGATATTTTTCATGGCCTGCAAGGCCCCCTCGAAAAATATGTCATGGTTTTTTTCCTCGCGGAAATTGGCGACCATGCCGATTACGAAATCTTTTGTCCCGAACCCCAGGCACTCTCTCGCAGAGGTTTTTTGTCCGGGGGTGGGCGGATGGAATACTGCCGTATCAACCCCATTGTATATTCTTACTATGCGGGAGGGGGACACTCCCTCTTTTGATACGATCATTTTACCAACAGCGTCGGCAACAACGATTGTTTTTTCAAACATGTTCCTGAGCGCTCTATTCAGTTTGACATGCCAAATCTTTCTATATTGCCCCATATCTCTCTTGCTGGAAATGATATGTTTAACGCCGGACCATTTGGCGACTAATGCGCCAAAAGTGTCGGATTTCTGATGATAGGTCTGAACTATATCGATATTGTTGGCTCTAATAAATCTGGATAACTTCAGGGCGCCCTTCAGGGCGTTTAGCGTATATTCCCTGCCGACGGGGATATGGACCACCGTTATGCCGTTGTTGCGAAGAAGATCGAGTAAAATATTTGGACGTAGATCAAAAGCCGCTACAGAAAGGCTGAATCCGGTCGCGGGCAAGTTCAGGAGAAGATGAGAGAGATGCTTCTCCGTGCCGCCTACGCTGCTGAAGGTATCTATGATATATAAAATGCCGATTTTGTCTTTTCTGATCGGCGTCGCAATATTTTCCTTGCGCTCCTTATTGCCCGTTATCTTCCACTTGAGCTTTCTCATAAAAGCTATGCCGTTTGGGCCTGAAAAGGTAATAAGCCATTGCAGAAAAACACGCCAATCCGGCTTTGCGCGCATGCTCACGAGATAGTATTTTCGCGCCGATTGCATCTGGTTGTCACAGCGGCACAAATATCCAAGCGTAGCGGAATAATCGGCTATGATAAGAAGAGTCCTGGTCCTGGACTGCTCATCTATCGGAGATTCAAGTCTTTTCTGCCACACCCTGATTCTGCTCGGCAGCAGTTTGCCGCCCCGGCCTGATATACTGCCTGGCCTCATCCGGTATTTGAACAAAACTTCATCTATGAAGCCGAGGTTGAATTTCTGCGCTATTCTGAGACACATATCGCGGTCGTCTCCATTGGTGAGAGATTCATCGAAAAGACCGACGGAATCGAATATATTGCGCCGGACGGTAATACCGCACATCAGGATAAAGTTTTCAAAAAAAAGGCAATTATAGGCTTTGGTTTTCCCGATGAAAAATATCCCTTCGGAAAGGGGGCATGTTTTCAATGATTTAAAGCGGTGGTGGAATTTCAGAAAGTCATTGGGGTTTTCCTCTCCGGTTTTATCGTCAAAGGTTACGGCATTGGTGAAGGCCATTCCAATATCAGGGAAGGATTCCAGTGTTGACACCGCTGTTTTGAGCCGCCCCGGAACCATTAGGTCATCGGAATCGAAAAAGGCGATATATTCTCCCCTGGCAATATTGATCCCGATATTCCTTGCTCTCGACGGGCCGCCGTGATTATATGATAATTTGATATAGTGTATGCGGTCCGACCGGAGGGAAGACACCTCGGCCCCGGTATTGTCGGTTGACGCGTCATCAACTACTATTATTTCATAATCCTGATAATCCTCGGCCATTATGCTCAGGAGTGTTTCCCTGATATATTTCCCGGAATTGTATGCCGGGATTATAACACTGAGTTTCGGCATTTATAGGGTCCTATTTCAGCTCATCTGCAATCATTATTTTCAGCCCAAGTAATTCAGAAATGCTCCATCCCAAATTTAATGCGCGATTCATGCCTGAAAAGGATGCCTCAGGAATTGCAGGCTGAGCATCCTGCGCGGCAGGATATTCAGGCACACCATAATCGGTATAAACAACAGGGACAGAACCAGTTTTATACCGGCTTCGATAACAGGGCCTATGTTGTTGACCGCATACGACAGCGCTTTTCCATTTTTGATCTTGTCCAAATGAAGCGCCTCGCCTGCGTCTGTAACGATAGGGGCCAGTTCCCGGGTAAGTTGTGAGGAAACAGCCGTATCCGCGAGTGATATCTGACTGATACCTGCGAACAGGACCAGGGTGACTATCGACATCTGAATTATTTTACCCCATTCAAAGGGAGTAACATAAAATTTTCGCGCCAAAAGAAAAGAGATGCCGCACTGGAAAGCCTGCGCGATACAGGATGTCGTAACCGCTCCCGGAATACCGTAAAGGGGAATCAGGATTATGTTCAGTCCTATGTCTACCGCTGTGCAAATTATAGTGATTGTCGATATTAACCCGGTCTTCTTTGCGTATAGAAGACCGAACGCAAGCTGTTGATGGGAAGCGTTGAATATTCGCGCGAAGACCATGATAAGCGCGACATTCCACTCAAGCCAAAATGCCGGAGGTGTCATTATGCGCAATAACAGGGGGATTTCCAATGCCAGGACCAGCCCAAAGAAGAACAACAGGACGAGCTGAAGGGTGAACATCCTGGCTATGGTTGACGGCCCTTCAGGTTTATCGCAGATTTCGAGCCGCTTCACATTCCAGCTTTTCGAAAACGGCTCAACGATCAGTATGCCTATCAGGGATGTGAAGGTGATAAGCATCTCATACGCTCCCAGCACGGCCAGGCCCATGGAAGACCTTAGTATCACACGGTCGGCATTGCCGCGCAGGAACGTGGCAATATAGCCCGGTATGAGCGGCATGCTGAACCGAAGCGTAGTTTTTGCCACAATCTTGTCGAAACGGATGCCGACGGCATGTAGCGCGTACCCGTGTGTAATAAGCGTCGAGACAACTGCGCCTATAAGTGAGGTGTAAAGAAATCCCAAAACACCCAGTTCGAGATATACTATAAAATAGATATTGAGTGAAAGCCCGAGCACAAGCTGCAAGAGCGCCAGTGCGGAGAAAATAAACGGTTTCTGCCTGATCAGGATATAGGCCTCGGCTGTTTTGGAGGTCATCGAGCAGATAAACGTCAGGGCCGCAAGGACTATGTAATGGCCCAGGTCGTCCCTGCCGAAGGCCAAAGCCCCCAATTGCTTGTAAAACAGCAGTAAAGGAAGGGATGCAAGGATGACCAGAAGAAACATCAGAATAATCGTTGTGGAGACGAGGGTCTTTCTTTCTTCTTCGGTCTCTTTCTCGAAGTAGAAACGCCACATTGCGCCTGCAATGCCGTAACCGATCAGTAAGGTTGCAACGGAAATAATGACGTCGATCATCCCGAGCATCCCATATCCTTCGGCATTCAGGTAATGGGCATAGATGGGGAGCATGAAAAAAGAAATAACCTTGGAGAGGACGGTAGTCCCCCCGTAAATCATGGCATGCCGGAAGGTTTTTGTTATATGCGAGCTATTGTCCATCAGTTTGTTTTGTGCAGAACACATTTACCAAAGACAGTTATGATTACCGTACTGTCCGGTAATATTTTTATATCGTTCATTAACCGGAAATCAGCGCATCTTATAGTTGTTATGCAAGGGCTTCAGCGGAATTCCAATCCATTTCAATAATGCGCCGGGAAATAAATAAGGGATTTGTCCGTCGCAAATGAGGTTTTCGGGTGGGCCATTCATTAATTTGTTCGTAAATTCCAAAGATAAAATACTCATGTGATTCAAGAAACCCCTTCAGGGACTCAAAGGGCACATGCCGGTCATTGCCGGGATTCATTCCGGCCTCCACTTCCACAAAGTCTATTTTTTGTTCCGACAGCATGTTCACTGAGCCTTTTAAAATTTCGAGGTCTCCGCCCTCAGTGTCTATCTTGAGGTAATTGATCCGGTCGATTCCATTGGCGCTACAGAATTCATCAAGCGTAACTATATTTACGGATTCAGTCTTTACATCATTGTTCATCAAGGGGGCTTTGGACTGGTCCAGCAGGAAGTACATATCGGATTTGCCCTGCAGGGCCATTTCCCCCTTTCTGTTTGATGAACCGAGGGCCAGCCGGTGACAATAAACACGCGCATTACCTTTCATATTGTCCTGCAGCCGTCGAAAGGTATCGTCGACCGGCTCAAAACAATAAATGCCGGATTCCGGGAACCGGGCCAAATATATATGTGTAGACTGCCCCACATTGGCCCCCACGTCAAAAACAATTTGAACGCGATACATCGGCATGGCGTTGGCAATGTCCTGAATAAAATCAATACCGCGAGGCAATTCTCTTACACGATATATACGGGTATCGGTTATTTTTTCCGCTAATTTCTTCAGCTCGCTTTTTATACTCATGACCCTCTCCGTCTGTTGCACATTGAGTAGTTAAAGGTATTGTATGCCGCGTATATTATCATCATATCGGCAACATCAGCTCGGTATACACTTCTCTGTATGCCAAAGCCATGTTTTTTGCCGAGTATTTCGAGACAACTATTTCTCCGGCTGCAAGCGCCTGTTGAGCGGCAAGGGAAGGGTTGCGGCAGATCCGGAGCATGGCTTCGGACAGGCCTTCGATGTCCCCTGTTTTGACAAGCGCCCCTGTTTTGCCGGTCTCCAGGATGTCTGCAATGCTGCCGACATCGGTAGAAACAACGGGTGTCCCGGCCATCATGGCTTCGAGGAGGGATATGGGAAGCCCTTCAGTGTAAGATGAGATGACAAAGCACGAAAACAGCGGAAGATACTGGGCGGCCTGTTCCATGAAGCCGGGCATAAGGACATATGCCTCAAGGTCCAGCCGCTTTATCAGGGCTTCAAGGGAGGCCCGTTCTTTGCCTTCGCCTATGATGACGAGGCGGGCGTCGGGCGTAGTGTTGCGCAGGCGGTGAAAGGCCTGAATGAGGACGTCATAACCCTTTTCTTTGGAGAGTCTCCCCAGCGCGCCTACAATAAAATGTCCTTTACAAAAAGACGCAACCGGATTGTCGGAAGGCGAGGGCAGCTCTGCGGCTTCAGCGGCGGCAATACCGTTGGGAATGCATCTGACATTTTTGTTTATACACCATCTGAATTTGGAGGAATGTTGTTGCGAATTATTGACTGTTATTACGGCGTCAACGCCGTTAAGGCTCAGACTGTCGAGCCAATCATAGACGCGCATCTTTGATAAATTGCCCATGCTGGTCCATCCATGGACAGTCGAGACCATCGGGAAGCGTCTGAGTTTTCTTGTAAGCGACCCCAGCAGAATATTGCCTTTGTAACCGTGTGAATGAAGCACATCCGCCTTATGATCGCGGGCGTTCCGCAGTATGGCGAATGCCCCCCGTAGGTTAAAGCCGGGGGCCATTCTGGCGGGAATAACGTCATGACCATGTTGTTCGGCTGCGCACTCTATCTCTTTCCTGCCGTCATCGAAAGTCCCTATGCTGCAAAGAACAGGGCGGTCGCCCATACGGCGCTGTTCGTCCATCAGGCCGAGAAGCATCACTTCAGCCCCGTATAGCCCGGAGCTGTCGATTACATGCATGATCTTTATCCCTTTCTGGGGGTCCATAAGACCTGTTTCCTGCCTGTCAGAAATTTCAGCAATGCATGACCGGAGGCAATATTGATCAGTGTAAAATAGTAGGGGACATACAGCAGTTTTATTTTTCCGAAGAGTTCCGGGAAGATCAGGGATGAAAGCGCCGCGCCGTAAAACGCCGTCTGGAGAAGCAGCGCAGCGGTGTAGAAGCGGCTTTCGCAGCTCAGAGCCGCGGATGACAGCAACATTCCTGCAAGAAACAATATCGCGAGATACCTGAGGACCTTATGAGATAATACTTGCCATGAAAAAATACCGTATCTGAATACATTGAGCAGACACTTCAGGTCCCATAGCGCCCATAGCGCCCTCAGGGACACCCTGACCCTCATCCGGTATTCGTCCGCTCCTGACTCAAGCGCGGATTCTCTTAACACGGCCCCTGGTTCATATACCACCCTGTAGCCCTGCCCGACCACACGGAGCGGCAGCACGAAGTCCGGTAGCTGGTCGGGCCGCATGTCCGTATATAAATTTTTGCGGACAGCGTCGATCCCTCCGTCAACCCCTACGACTGAATGTACCCGCGTCTCGTAAAGGCGAAGCAGGTTTTCATACTTCATATAAGCCGAACAACCGTCCCCGGAAAGACTGCCGTCTGCATTCGTATATACCATCTTCCCGGTTACATATCCCACGGACGGATCGGCGAAGTTCCGCATCAGCCTGAGCAGGGCATCCCGTTCATACAGTGAGTTTGCGTCGGCAAAGACCAATATCTCGCCTTTGGCCTCTTTCACCGCTTTATTCAGCGCCGCGGTTTTGCCGGCCCTGGGCTCCTGGCGCAGCAGCCTGACGCCCCGGTCAAGATGTTTTTCGACTATGGCATCGGTGGAATCTGTGGAGCCGTCGGAGATTACGATTATTTCGAGTTTGTCCGCAGGATAGTCAAGTTCCAGTTTATTGAGAATAGTTTCATTGATCGAATGTTCTTCATTATAGGCCGCAATAAGGACCGTCACCGACGGTTTATAGTTTCCGTATTGGACAGGCCTTTTTATCAGGAGTGAAAGACAGAAGATCATCAGCGGATAGCCTGCATAGACATACACAACTGAAAGTAGCGACAGGAAAAATATTGTTTCCATAAGGCGACCGTCCCCCTCTATCCGTTGGAGCCGGCAGGCTTGTCCGCAGCCCGGACCGCCGCTTCATTGAGAGCAAGAATGGTCCTCATGGAATCAAAGCTGAAATCGGAAAGCAAAGAGCTGAGCTTCGGAAGGGTTGAATCAAGATTTATATAATGCCTGAATCTGGACAGTAACGGCCCCTGCATGCGCGGCTGGTCGGGATCTATCTCCCAGGGATGCAGATAAACGACGGCGATCTGTTTTTCCCGGGTGTTCAGCCTGCGGATGGCATGACGTGTCAGAGAGATGGGGAACAGTCTCAGATAACCGCCGCCTGCGACAGGGAAGACGGATTTCCCGAACTTCAGTGTGGCGGGCGGAAATTCGATGATCTCACCCCCCGGTCTGGTGATGACATGCGGACGGCGCTTTGCGCCGGGAATACCGTAGCGGTCGTGATATACCGGAAAGACGCTCGAGTCGTATTTGAAGCCTTCTTCAATCAGTATGTCGATGGCCCAGATACTGCGCCGGACAATGGAATAGCTTGCAGCCCTGTACCCGAGAACAGCCGCCCCGGTAAGGTCCTCAAGAATGCCCCGTGAGCGCCTCAGGTCCTCCCTGAATTCCTCCGGCGAAAGGTCATATATGAGCCGGTGATTATAGCCGTGACTGGCGATCTCGTGCCCCATGTCATGTAACTCCCTGATGAGGGCAGGGAACCGCTCTGCAACCCATCCGAGTACAAAAAACGTGCCCCTGACATTGCGTTCATTCAGGAGGTCAAGAATTTTGCGGGTATTGCGCTCGACCCTGCTGTCGTAGCTGTCCCAGTCGGAAAACCGTATGCGGCCCGCAAAGGCGGACACCATATAATAGTCTTCAACGTCTATAGTCAGCGCATTCAGCATAAAGGAATAAATGTGGCAGGCCTGCAGATCAGGATTTCAGCCTTTCCCCTGTATGGTTGATTTGATGATGCCCTCAAGGTTATTCATTTTATTCCTGATTTCTTCAATATCCGATTTTGAACCGGCCTGGTTGTTGTTCACTGCCGCCTCAAGCCTGTCGAGCCGGGACAGGATGGACTGCAGGATATGCGCGGTGTCGGCCTTGTCCTGTTCAGGTTCTGTGTCCTTCCAGTACCTGTCTTCCGCGTCGATATCTTCCGACACATCCCTTACATGTTCCGCGGATATCTCTTTCCTTTCCTCGTTATACGCTGTCAGGAGCAGGAAGTCACAGAAAATGTTGATCAGCCTCGGGATTCCATGTGTCGCCGCATGGAGTTCATCCAGCGCCCCGTCGAGGAATTTTACGGCGTCCCTGTTGCCGGCAACTTCAAGCCGGTGCATGATATATTCTTCCATCTCATCCCGGTTGAGCGGATTGATATGACAGCTTATATTTATTCGCTGCCTGAATTGCCGCAGTTCGGGCACTGCAAGATGCCGTTTCAGCTCGGGCTGGCCCGCCAGAATGATCTGGAGCAGTTTGTCCTTGTCGGTTTCAAGGTTAGACAGCAGCCGGATTTCCTCCATCAGTTCAGTGGAAAGATTTTGCGCTTCGTCTATGATCAGGGCCGTTCTGAAGCCCTGCGCATAACGGCTGACTATAAAATCGGAAAGGTCCCTGAGCATCTCGGTCTTGCCCCTGCCTTTTGTCTCAATCCCGAAATCGTCATTGATCATGGTTATGAGCTGTTCCGAATTTACCAATGTATTATTGACCCGGGCGACCTTTATATCATCCTGCAGCTCTTTCAGTATTTGCCTTATGAGGGTTGTTTTGCCCGTGCCTACTTCCCCTGTGACGAGTATGAAGCCGGTGTTCGATGACATGCCGTAACGCAGGAATGTCAGGGCTTTTTTGTGTTCCCTGCTCAGGAAGAGAAAGTCCGGATCAGGGGTGAGCTGGAACGGGTTGCAGAGCAGATTGAAAAAGGCGGTATACATTGGTTATTTTTGGGCCCCGCTGTTTATCGGGGCGGCATCGCTCCTGTCCCCGTGGTATGTCTTATGGTAGAGATTTCCGGCCAGATAATCGGGCGCATTATTGTAAACAACCCCGACGATCTGCGTGTTTTTGAGCAGGCTCAAGGTCTTTTTAACGGTTTTTACAGGCGTCCCTGCCGCCTGCACAACAAGCAAAATGCCGTCTACATGGGCGCTGAGCGAGACTGCGTCGGCTGATGCGAGTATCGGCGATGAATCGAATATAATATAGCGATCGCTGTAGCGGAGCTTCATTTCAGCGACAAGCTCTTTCATGCGATTGGAAGAAAGGAGTTCTGCGGGATTATCGGGTTGCGAACCGGCCGGTAAAATCACCAGCTTTCCGATTCCGGTATGAATGAGCATATCCGACAGCTCGCCCTTTCCTGCAAGGTAGTCGCTCAACCCCGGTCCGGTTTCAATACCGAGATATTTTGCAATTGAAGGTGTTCTCAGGTCCGCGTCAACCAGCAGAACGGTATTGTCGATTCCCTGGGCGAGGGTGACGGCGAGGTTTATTGCGGTTATGGTTTTGCCCTCTCCGACATCAGAACTCGCCACCATCAGGACATTGTTGTTGTTTTGTCCGCAGGACGCGATGATCCTCACCTTCAGCTTCCGGTACTGTTCCGCAGCCGCAGATAAAGGGTCGGTAATGCCGACGATATGACTGTCAAGTTTCGATTTGTCGATGATACATTGCCTGCTCTCAAAAATCGGAGGGGCAGGCGTTTCAACAGATGTGCCGGAGCTCAATGGAGGAGGCGGAGACGCTGCCGCCGATTTTCTCATTCGGACCGCTTTTTCGAGAGCATCTTCTATTTTGCTCATTTTCCCCCTCCGCCTAAAATCCGCCGATGTTGATTCCAAGATAAACGGCAAGGACTTCCCGAACCAACAACAGGAGAATAACCGATATATAGGCTGCTGCGGCAATGTATACCTTTCTGTCACGCTTTTCCCCGGCCAGGAGGTCGGCTTCAGTAACAATAGCGGGTATTGTTACAAGAACGGGTAATTTCAGGCCTGCTTCCACTGAGTCCTCGTCCCTGAAGGAAGGGTTTAAATAATCAACGGCAAGCGCCGCGCCCACTCCTGCGGCAGCCCCGAGGAAAAAGCCGGCCAGGATAATAAGGACGCGATTCCGTTTAACAGGCGCGGTCGGCAGTGGGGCGGGGTCGGCAACCTTCAGAGCGGCTGCGCTGTCGGTAAGCTGAAGGTTCCTTGAAAGCTTGGCGTTATCAAGCCGCTGGAGCAGATTATCGTAAGTTTTTTGATAAGCTGCCCGGTCCCTCTCAAGCTTCGATACTGTGGCCCGGGGAGCCTGTGCCCCGGGGAATCTCTGGGCAGGCAGTTTTTTTACGGCCTCTATTTCGCTTTTTGTCCTTAAAACATCGGGATGATTTTCAGTATATTGAGACAATAAAGCGGCGAGGCGGTTATTCAGTTCATTCAGCCTCGATTCCTTCGTATGCGCTACAGGCGCCGCAGCCACAGGGGAAACGCTATAGGACGCCAGCTCCTTGTCCGTTGCCTCGAGTTTTGCCTGGTATTCCGCGAGTTGGGTCTGCAGAAATTCAATGGCGCCTGAGGCGTCTGCCTTGTTGGACTCCACATTTTCGTCTATATATTGATAGGCGAGGGTGTTTACGGTGTCCCGGGTCTGGGTCGGGGTTGTCCCTTTAAAGGCTATGACAAACAGGTCGGCTTCCTTGTTTCCGCCCTTGACGGTGACCGTCAGATTTTTCTGGAGACGGCCCACTAAGGCTTCTATTTTAGGCTTCTCCAGCGTCTTGTTTGCAGGGTCAAGCCTGATTAACACGCGTTCGAGAAAGCTGGGGCTGTTGATGCGTTCCGTCAATGTCCTCAGCTGGACGTCGACGCTGCCCATGTTGGAGCCGCCTTTTACAAGAGGGTCTACCATCGTATTGCGCTGCACGAAGACAGTGCATTTTGCTTCATATACGGCGCTCCCCATAAAGCTGAACACCGTGCAGGCAGTCAATACCGCGAGGGCCACCGAGATGACAAGGTATTTTTTCCCAAGGACGAGTCCCCAGTATTTCCCGATTTCGAAACCGCTTATGTCGTCGCTTTCCGGCATCCGGACCTCTAAAAAATTCCTGATTTGACGTTTACCAGATCGCCGGGCCTGAGAGATATATTCTTGCCCAAATCGCCATGCGTGATAACATCTCCCAGCCTGACATCGATATTCCTTACTTCCGACCCTTCCTGCCTGACAATGACCACACTGTTCCGGCTCGCGAATTCATTGAAGCCGCCTGAACTTAGCACGGCGTCAAGGGCGGTCATCCCTTTAACATAGGGGATGATCCCCGGTGTTTTGACGGCCCCCACAACCTTGATCCGGTTAACGACGTCCGGCGGTATGAATATCACATCGTCCCGCTTCAGCTGCACATCCTGCGACACATCGCCTTCGTTTATAAGCTTCTGGAAGTCCACACCCAATTTTTTTGCGTTTCTGAGGATGTAGGCGCTTTTTAAATCAGCCCCCTGCAACGGGCCGAGCTGGGCGAGAAGTTGGAGCAGGGTCGTGTTTCTCCTGAGCGATATTATGCCGGGAGTCCCTCCGCCTGCGGAAGCCGCCGCGCCTCCACCCGCAGAAGCCTGGGTCCCCCCGCCTGCAGAGGCCGACGATGCGCCTGAAACACCCCCGCCGACAATATATACTTTGAAGCTGTTGACTGCAGTTACAATAACCGTTACAACAGGCACATTAACGTACTTAGTATAGCGTTTTTCAAGCAGCTCCTTCAATTCCGCAGGAGTAAGGCCTTCTGCCCTGATATCTCCGATAAGGGGGGCCGAGATCATGCCGTCGGGCCGGACCGGCACGTGGGCGGACAACTCCGCATTACCCCAGACATTGAGCTGCAGCATATCTTCCGGTCCTATAACAAAGCTCTCTCCGCAAGCGGTCCCTGTTAATCCCACCAGAATGGCGGTTATTGATATAAGCGCTGAAATCAGACTTTTCATGCTTCCTCCTTACCTTGATCCTTTTCCGAAGAGGATGACCTTTATTGTTTCCAGGAAAACTGTGCATTCCAGCTGAAAAGAGAGATTCTTGGCGTAATATAAATCATAGCGCAATTTTTCAAAGGCATCCTCTTCCGACGCTCCGTAGGAATACATAACCTGTGCCCAGCCGGTTATGCCCGGTTTCACGCAGTGACGCTCGGAATAATATGGGATGGCGGCCTTCAACCTCTCTGCAAACTCGGGCCGTTCAGGTCTGGGGCCGATAAAACTCATGTCCCCTTTCAGCACATTATAGAACTGCGGGATTTCATCGATCCTCAATTTTCTGAAAATCTTTCCCACTCGCGTTACCCTGTGATCGTTCTTTTGCGCCCAGACTGCCCCGGTTTTACGCTCGGCATTCACTTTCATGGTCCTTAATTTATACATATGGTAAAGCTTTTCACCCTCGCCCATGCGTATCTGCGAAAAAAACACCGGGCCTTTTGAGTCCAATCTTATCAAAATCGCAAAAAACGGGACCAAAGGCAGAAAACATATTACTCCCGCAAGCGCAACTAATATATCGATAATCCGTTTAAAGCGTTTTCGCCCGCTGTTCAGCTTGAATCCGTCGGAAAAAATAAACCAGCTCGGCGTGATCTCTTCGAGCAGCAGTTTGCCGTGCAGTTCTTCATAGAAGGTAGGAGAATCAACAACCTCCACCCCTGCCAGTTTGCAGTCGAGCAGTTCCTGGAGGGGGATCATGCCCCTGCGTTGCTTAACCGCTACAACCACCATGTCGACATGTTCTTTTCTCACCATTTCCTTGAGCGGTTCAGTGGAGATATTTGCCGGCGGCGCGACGCTGTTTACGGGGTCATAGCATCCGACCATAATAAAATTGCGCTTTGAAGATGCAATAACGGACGCCAGTTTCATGGCGCTTTCGCCGTTGCCTATCACAAGAATTTTTTGGGCCATGGCCGGAGAGCAGATAATCGCTTTATATATCAGGCGCCAACCGAACTGTAACGCTCCAAAAAACGCCGCAGACAGGAAGCCCAGGCGCCACCCAAACGTGATATCCGGCAACAGGAGCTTGATGATCGAGAGGATTGCAACAGAGACCATGAGCGCCAGTGGGATCATGGTGGCCAATTCTTTCAGCGTATATACGAAGGCTTTTCTGTGATTATAAAGGTCGAACAGGAAAGACGAAAAGACCAGGGTAATAACAAATGACATGAGGCTTAATATGGCCCATAACCTTATGTAAATAACCGGATAGGAGTGCGAAATAAATATGGATGTTATGTACAGAGCTATAATGGAAAGAAATACATCGCCGATAATCAGAAGCGTTTTCATTTGTTTCATATGGATTTCCCGTATTCTCGTCTCCGCACAATAACAATGAAATCCCCGGCGCCTTTCCTGCCGGGAATCCTCCCTGTATATGCGGGACCAATAACTTTATCTGTGATCAACTTCAAAACCTCCCGCTCCATCGGCAATCGGCAGATATTGGACAGGCATTTTCCCATTACTCCGTCCTCTCAGTCACAATTTGCCGGCTGAGAATGCCATAATGAACTTCCCCTGATCATAGCCGCAATCAGTAATGTTGTGCTGCCAAGGCTATCGACTGAAAAGAAAAATCGAACAATAACACATACATATCAGTCAGTTTAAATATAACATATATAGAGCAGGCCGGGCTAAGTGGCGCGGGGTAAGGTATAAAAATCGACATGATCGCCCGATTTTCTCCTGTTTCGGCAATTGAGCCCCGGGCCTTTAATTGTAGTTCATCATAATTTCACGCTTCTCAACGCCTGTCCGATAAAGATATTATTCATTATTATTAGAGAGTTTCAGGGGTAATATCCGATTTTACAGGCAAAGCAGGGTTAATATAGAATAAACAATTCCGGTGTTTCAGCTCCAATGCCGGTAGGAGCGATAAATGCAAAAACTGGCATCAATACTCGTATCGGCCGTCATTCTAATTTCGGCATCAGCCGAAGTTTCAGCGCTCGACTATGCGGCCGATCTTTCGCTTGATGTCTCCGAAACTTATAATGACAATATAAATCTGTCACAAGCCAATAAAATCAGCGATTTTATAACAGTAATCAAACCTGCCCTGGCCCTGTCGACAACTACACAGTCTCTGGATGCGGGGATAAATTATTCCCCATCGTTTAATTTTTATGCCGGGCACGAGGATGTGAACAGCATATCTCACCAGGCTGCTGTTACTGGTCGTTACAGATTGTCCGATACGTTAACGCTTAATATTGCAGACTCATATACCCGGAGCCGGGATTCCTCGGTCCTCAGGACTATAGAGGGAGGGGGCCCAATAACTCAGGAGCTGCGCACTACAACACATAATAGTCTGAACGGCGATCTGGATTACAGGCTGTCCGGAATTGTGGGATTGCAGGCCGGCGCAACGTATACCATGGTAAATATCAGTGGGATGAATTCCGGCGCGACGAATATTACCGGGACGAATTCAGGAGACTATGAGACCTATGCAGGCAGGCTTGGGGTCAGGTATATACTGGACGAAAGGATCACCCTGCGCGCCGGCGCCGTATTAACTTTGTATGACTATAAAATGTCGGGCGATGCAAACAGCATGGACTATACGCTGGGCGCGAACTGGCGGCTTACGCCGACGATCACGGTTGGCGGCTATGGCGGTTTTGTTATTACCAGGCTTGAGCAGGAAGGCAGGACCATCAATGGATTCAGCGGCGGGCTGTCGATTGCAAAAAGATTTGAGAACAGCCAGGCAAACTTCAGCTATGCGCATGGTGTGACTGCAGGCATACAGAGCACGACACCGATGAAGAGCGATGTCGTGTCATTGCGATATACCTTGCCGGTCACTCAGCAAATAGACGGTTCGCTGGCGGCATTTTACGGCAATTATAAAGCTATGGGCGACACGGGCGGCGGTTTGGCCGCAAACCGGGATGAATACGGAGGGACCGTCAATTTTGCCTACAGGTTGTGGCAGGATTCAGGGCAGACTTTGAGCGCCGTCATGTCGTATTCTTTTGTTAAATCAAACGCCGCAGCTCCTGCCTCGCAAAGTTATACCAATAATATCATTATGCTCGGCCTGAAATTTTCCCATAAGGCCGGATTTTAAACCGTCGAAACATGACGGCCCGGGCCCATAATCCGGAAAGCCCGGGAACAAGTCTTCGGATTATCGGAGCCATGCCATGTTCAATAGCTGAACCGGCATTGCAGCCAGCCCGGAGGGACATTTTTCCTGTGAGCGTCCTGTTCCAGGTCGAGAAGCTGTTTTTCGGCCTTTTCGAGTTTCAGCCTTGCCTTTCTTACCGCTGCGTCCGAGACCGCTGCTTTCAGCATTTGTTTTTTCTTTTTGGGGAAACGCGAGTCTGCTCTATCACGGGCTTCGGAATATTTTTTCTCGGCTTCATAAAAATTGGCTTTGGCTTCGTCGACCCGGTTCCGATATCGGCTCCCGTCTTTGCACCATCTCTCTTTATCTCTGTCCCCGGCCTGTTTTGAGGGGCGAATTTTCTTTTGCCGGGATTCTTTTTTTGCCCCGGGGTTGTCTGCGGGTTTCTGATTTTCGGCCCGTGGCCGGCCGCTGAGATCGTCATTCGTTAAGACACGCGGCTGATCATCCGCGGCAATCGCCGGAAATGGGCAAAAAGACAGCGACAACACAATAAGCAAAAAATAAAATATCCGCACAGGGACCTCCGGTTGCAGCTTTGTATGTACGGCAAAGAGCCGGCCGTATCGGGTTGTCGGCGCCCCCAACCCGATAGTAATTTATATCACATTTAAACATGATTTGCAACTGAAATTATCAATGACTCCATAAGTGGACCTGCCCCTTTCAGGCGCGCGTCCTGAAAAAAGGCATTTCTTGAACTAATACGGGGCAATAGGTTAAGATTAGCCGTGGAGGGGGAGGACAACAATAAGGTTATAATATAAAGCTATGAATCAGCTGGTTATTTTTACCGCCGTGCCGTCAGTTGCCGTCTTGTGTCTTTGCCTTCTTGCATTGTTCTCCGGGCGCAGGCATTCATCGGGCCTTTTTTTTGTGTTTTTATGCCTTAACACCCTGATCTTGTCTCTGCTCTATGTTTATCTTGCCGACCTGGATTTTGAATATGACAATCCATACATCTTTGCGGGGCTTGCCGCCGGATGGGCGCTGTTCCCCGCGGTTTTATTGAATTTTTCCATTCGCACAGCCTTTGATAATAAAACGTCGGCCGGGATTATCAGCAGGATTATTTACCTGCCGGCTGTTTTCTTTGTATATCGGGGGCTTGAGTACAGGGAACCGTCTCATGTCATATATGACCATCTTCTTGGATGGACGGCAGGTCCCCAGCTTAACGAAATCTGGTTTTGGGCCTATTCAGGCTATTTTGCTCTTTATTGCGCGACAGCGGCCCTATTGTTGTTTTTATTTGTGAAAAAGGCGTCTTCGGGTTATTGGCGCGCATCTTCTGTGGTCATGGCCGCAGGCGTCCTGCCTGTTATCGGATATGTAATTGCAGCGGATTTATTATTTTTCGACCTTCTCGATAATTATACTGCCATGACGGCCATGCTGGCGTTATTCGCATGGCTTGTGTCGGTATGGTTTGTCGTATTGCGATCTCCAAAAGAAGAGGCTTCTTCCGTGTTTTCTTTGGAGCATCTCCTTGAAGGCGTTCTCGGGAATATGAGTGATCTCCTCCTGGTTGTTGATAATGACGGGCGGATTGTCCGCGCCAACAAAAGCCTGCTCGATATGCTCGGGTATGAAGATAGCGATATGGCAGGCAGGGAGGTCGGTGATTTTGTGGTTGAAGGCGGACTTTTATTGAGAACGCTCGCAGATGTCAGACATGGTTTTTCCAGGGGCTGCGATCTGAATATGCATTTCAGGCATACGGATGGGCAGGGGATACCTGTAAAGATGAGCAGTTCTCTTTTCTATGACGGAGCCGGTAAATCATGCGGTATTCTTATGTTTGGAAAGCCTGATCTTCTTGTCACGCCGGGAAAAGAAATAAATATCGGTGATCCCGGTCCGGTTGCGCATGCGCCTGAAGAGGCGGAGATTTGCGGGCCCGATATGAAAGCTGCTGTTTCCGAAGAGATCAAGCTGGAAGAGATCAAGGCAGAAGAGACCAAGGCAGAAGAGACCAAGGCAGAAGAGATCAAGCCGGAAGAGATCAAGCCGGAAGAGATCAAGCCGGAAGAGATCAAGCCGGAAGAGATCAAGCCGGAAGAGATCAAGCCGGAAGAGATCAAGCCGGAAGAGGGTGGTGATGGTTTTCGCAACCTTGTAGATCATGCCCTCGTCGGCATATTTATAACGATTAACGGACGGATGATATATGCCAACAAAAAGATGGCGGAGATCTTCGGTTATGCGCAGGATGAGATTTCAAGCTCTATTCATATCCTTGAGCTTGTAGATGAGGTGGACCGCAAGGGGGTGGCGGACAGGATTGACAAGGTTATCCGCACCGGCAGGAAAAGCCCGTATTTTACATTCAGGGGAAGACAAAAGGGCGGAGACATTATCGATATAGAGGCCCAGGGATTAATGGGCGAATTTAATGGTGAACAGGTATTTATAGGTTCGCTCTATGAAATTACGGAGAGGAAGATGCTTGAGGAGGCTATGCGCCATGAAGCATTGCATGACCCTCTCACCAGCCTCCCGAACAGGATATTGTTCTGTGACAGGCTGAATATGGCTATTTCAAAGGCAGAGAGGGAAAAGGCCAGGGTTGCGGTGATGTTTCTGGACCTTGACCGGTTCAAGAATGTTAACGATACGTTCGGGCACAATGTCGGGGATATGCTGCTTCAGAGCGCGGCCGGAGTGTTGAATGGATGTTTGAGGGACAGCGACAGTGTCGCGCGCCTCGGGGGCGATGAATTTACGGCGCTGCTCTCCCCTGTCCATAATGAAGAAGATATAGTTAAGGTTGCCAGAAAGATATTGTCTTCCGTAAACCAGAGATGGATTATTGCCGGCCACAAGCTCAATATTACTACAAGTGTGGGAATCAGCGTTTACCCGGATGACGGCATGGACGCCGAAACCCTGATAAGAAAGGCCGATACGGCCATGTACAGCGCAAAGGCGCATGGAGGCAATAATATCAGATTATATTCGCCGTTTATGGACTCCGGGAGCGCGGAACAGCTCAGGCTGGAAAGCGACCTGTGTGTGGCCCTCGATAAAAATGAGTTTTTCCTGCATTACCAGCCGCTGTTTGGTTTAAACTCAAAGAAAGTGGAAGGGGCGGAAGTCTTCGTGAGATGGAACCATCCGGAGCTCGGCGTTTTGCTGTCCGAAGGCTTCATTCCTGTCGCAGAAAAAACCGGGATGATTATCGCCATTGGTGAGTGGGCGCTCAATATGTCATGCAGGCAGGTAAAAAAATGGCATGACAGAGGCTATTCTTCACTGGACCTGGCCATACATGTTTCGGGAGTCCAGCTGAAGGAGGCCGATTTTGTCGATATGGTCGAGCGCACTATTGAAAAGACTTCTTTCAACCCTAAACGGCTCAAGCTTGAGATAACCGAGAATGTGGCTTTGCAGAATCTCGACGCGATAACCCCAAAGCTTGTGAGGCTTTCAACGCTCGGCGTGCAGTTTGCCATTGATGATTTCGGCATGGGGTATTCATCGCTGCATTATCTGAAACGGCTCCCCATAAAGACTGTAAAGATCGACAAGGTTTTTACGAGAAACCTGACGAAGAGCGATGAAGACGCGTCAATCATAACCGCCGTCATAGCAATGGCCAAGAGTCTCGATCTCGATACTATCGCCGAAGGCGTCGAAACACGCGAGCAGGCCGCTTTACTCAGAAAGTGCCGGTGCGACTCCATGCAGGGACAAATGTACAGCAGGCCTCTTTCTCCGGAGGCGTTCGAGATGTTCATTGGATAGTGTCTGCCGGCCTTTTTATAGTTCCATAAACATAAAACAGGCATTTGAAAAGCAGCCTCGTTCCTGACATATAATAGTCCGGACGGCAAAAAGAGACAAGACCGGGAAAGGGGAAGTCCGTTATCATGATACAGCCCATACTGCTTGTTGAAGATGATGTAAAGATAGCAAGGGTCGAAAAGGTCTATCTTGAGGGGGCCGGTTATCGTGTCGTGCATTCCGATACGGGAAAGGGCGCAATAGAAGCGGCCATGAAAGAGCTCCCTGCTCTTGCGATACTCGATCTGAATCTGCCTGATATCAGCGGAGAAGAGGTATGCCAGGAATTGAGGCAGATCGGAGACTTCCCGATAATCATGGTTACCGCCAAGGCTTCCGAAGAAGAGAGGGTTGCAGGGTTTGCGCTCGGAGCGGATGATTATATTGTCAAGCCCTTCAGCCCGCGCGAGATGGTGTACAGGATAAAGGCGGTGCTGAGAAGGCAGCAGAAAGGTGAAGCGGGCGTCGGAGAACCCCTCAGATTCAACAACGGCGCCCTTGTAATCGACGGTATGAGCTATGAGGTGACGTCTGCAGGTAGTCCCGTAAATATCACTCCGACCGAATTCAAGGTGCTGTATTCGCTCGCCTCGAACCCGGGGCGGGTCTTCCCGCGTGAAGAGCTGGTCGAAAAGGCCCTGGGCTACCAGTTTGAGGGATATGAACGAAGCATCGACGCCCACATCAAGAACATCAGGCACAAGATAGAGAAAGACCCGAGGAATCCCGAATATATCCTGACTATTTACGGCGTCGGATATCGCTTTTCGGCCAAGAGGGATGTTGCGCCGTGAATTCATGTTTCAGCGACTTTCCCGGCGCTGTTTGTTAAAACCTTCAGCAAAGAGGGCATTACTGATGCCGGGCCGATTCGGTCCCGGGTGTTTCATATAAGGGAGCATGGCGAATGAGGAAAACAGCGGTTCGGCATGACATAAGGGATGTTTAAAAGCCTGTGGCTTAAGTTTCTGATACTTCTTATAGTTGTTTCCGTTACCGCGCTTTCAGCGGCCTTTCTTCTGCAGGACCTGATGCTTACTGATTTCAGGGAGTATATCGAAGGCGAGCGGGAAGACCGCATAGGCTGGATCACGGCCGCCATCGAGAGCTCATACGACCGGAAAAACGGGTGGGACAGAATCGACCTTTCCGAAAATGTAACCTGGGCGCTGCTGCTCGGCTTCGACGTGAAGGTGTATGACGCAAAGGAGCGTCTGGTAATAGATACGGCAAAGGCGCTTGAGATCCAGTCCGACAATGTGACAAACAGGATACTGGCGCTCAGTAAGGCGGAGGGACGGGAGGCCGACGAACAGTACGTGCCGTACCCTCTTTTTCTTGAAGGCGAACAGATAGGCCGGATGGATGTGCTTTATCTGAACCCCAAAAAAGAGGGTGTTTTTGTGTCTCGGTCCAATGACCTGCTGTTGATCTCGCTGGTTGTGCTTGGCGGTCTGGCGATCCTTATCAGCATCTTTTTTTCGCGAAGATTGACCCGGCCTATCAAGGGGCTCACTTCGGCGGCGGAGGAGATCAGCGGCGGCAATCTGAAAAGCCGCGTGACTATTATCGGGAGGGACGAGATAGCGAGGCTTTCCGAGACCTTCAACCGGATGGCTCACTCGCTTGAGACACAGGAGTCACTGAGGAAAAAACTTACCGCAAATATAGCTCATGAACTCAGGACGCCTATAAGCGCCCTGCGGGGTGAACTGGAGGCGATGATTGACGGGCTTCTGCCGGTCGATGCCGACAATCTGGAGTCCCTTCATGCCGAAACATGCAGGCTCAAAAAGATAATCGAGGGGATCGAAGAACTTGCCCAGGCCGAGGCGGGCAGCAATTACATCAATAAAAAGAAGTTTACGGTCAAACCCTTTATGGAAGGCCTAATGTCCCGCCTGAAACTGCTGTTTGCCGAAAAGGGGGTGGAGCTGGAATTGGCCTGCGAGGTTGATACGGAAATAAATGCGGACCCCGACCGCCTGAGCCAGATCGTCATAAACCTGCTGTCCAATGCCCTAAAGGCCACAGAAAGAGGGGGGAAGGCCCTGATAAAGGTTTCCCGTAACAGTGGGACCGTCATAGAAGTGTGCGACAACGGCAAGGGCATCAGTGAAGAGGATATGCCGTTCATATTCGAAAGATTTTACAGGGCGGAAAAGGGCGGCCTCGGTATCGGGCTGACCATTGTCAGGGAATTGGTGGAAGCTCATGGCGGGACTATAAAGGCCGAAAACGCCCAGGGCGGGGGAACGGTCTTCAGGGTTGAGATACCCGACTGACCGGTTAATCCGGTGTTCACAATTATTCATAATCTCTTCGTGGCCGGTTCATAATCTTCCTGTATCCTTAAAGATGGAGAAGAGCGCCTGGAGAGGGCTGTTCGCCTCCTGATATAAGTAGTTTATGCATTTTGAAATATTGCCATGAAAAAGCGAAAGGATAATAAGGATATCTGCAAGGCGGCATTTGCCGGCCTGCTGTTGGCCCTGGGCTGTCTTTTTTTTATCTGCCTGGCGACTCCTCTTGCGGCTTCTGCCGGAGAACGTGGGTATGGGCGGTCTTATCCCCATTCTTATGATTATCCGCGTTCTTATGATGGTCCCCGTTCCGCTCCGCAGCGATATTACCGGAATGAGTATCGGTATGTCGCTCCGAAGAACGGGTATGGACAGAGAAGGGCGGTCCCAAACGCTTATGAGGCAGGCAGGATAATTGGACAATATTATCCGGGCCAGAGGATCGGTCCCGTGATCGAACGGGACCTGTTTTATCAGGCCGATATCAGAGACAGACGCGGCATGCTGATCGACAAGGTTATTATCGACAAGCGGACAGGACGCATGCGCTCAATTTATTGATTGCGCCGGATCATATCGGGTTGTTGCCGTAAATCGAATCAGGGACAAATCTCAAAGATAAAATCGATCTCGACCGGGGCGTTCAGCGGCAGGGCATAAACTCCCACTGCTGAGCGGGCATGCCTGCCTGCGTCTCCGAATATCCCGAACAGCAGATCGGACGCGCCGTTTAAAACCCTGGGCTGGTCATAAAAATCCGCAGCAGAGGCCACAAAGCCGTTTACCTTTACGCACCTTTGTATCTTTTCCAGACCGCCGAGATATGATTTCAGGATTGAAACGGCGTTTATCACGATCTGCCGCGCGTCTTCCTGAGCATCCTCAAGAGATACGGTGTCTCCGACCCTTCCGGTCCGTGTGATCCTGCCGTCTCTTAACGGCAGCACGCCGCTGAGGAATACAAGGTTGCCGGACCGTACACACGGAACGTATGAGCCGAGAGGTTTTGGTGTGTCATTCAGCGATATCCCCAGCTCTTTCAGCTTTTCATCGATAGTCATAAATCGCTCCTTTACGCTTCAGGCGCCTTGACTGCATTGAAGCATTCCGGGAACCGTCTGGGCTTGCCGTCCCTGTCGATACAGGCAAAGGTGAGAATGGCTTCCACCATCACGAAATCATTCTTGCATATGCAGTTTCGTATGGTCATACTGGCCCTTTTCAGTTCCATTACCTCTGTAGTAACGTCGACGATATCCCCGAGCCTCGCCGGGCGTTTGTAGCTTATATCGACATGCGTGACAACAAAGAAGAGGCCTTCATTATGAAGCTCGGCAATATTGACTCCCTTTTCGGCGAGGAATTCGGTCCTGGCCCTCTCCATGAAACGCAGGTAGTTGGCGTAATAGACGACTCCGCCTGCATCCGTGTCTTCGTAATAAATTTTTACCTTTATGCTGTGCGCCATAAAATCCTCCGGGTTTAAAAAAGGAATCTTGTTTATTATACCCGGAATTATCATCGGGCGGTCTATACTGTTTAGAACGGACCTCATAAATATAATCACATAAACAATATTTATCATAACCTCAGCCCTCATGGACAACCGCCTCTCG
>JGI20214J51650_10000071_pt1 | contig 56735 bp, 38 predicted proteins | sample WetSurMetagenome_FD_51650 | JGI IMG/M metagenome (IMG submission 51650)
TCATGGGCAACTACACCATAGACCTTTTCAAAGAGATCTGTGTCCCAAGAGCATGCAAGACCTATAGCCTGCGGGAAAACGGTGGCTTCAGGCCTCATCATCCCGTGTTGCCCCTCATCGACAAAAATAGCTGGTATACCTAGGCGTGTATTTTCTACAAGATACTTCTGGATCTTATTGCGCATTCTGACCGTATCACTTATGCCGAACGGTGCCGGATGGACTGAATTGCAGCCTTTACCGAAGATCTCTTTCATTTTGAACGGATCATCGAAGACCTCCGGTTTAAAGTCCTCAATCCCGCCGTTCCATAAACCCATTAGCTGGGCAACTTTCTCCTCAATGGTCATCCTTCCAATAAGATCTTCCACTCTCTTTCTGACTGGAAGGGAGGCGTCGCGGTACGGGAGAGAAGCTTGTTTCTTTATTTTTTTACTCTTGTCAGTCATGTTTATTTTAATTTGAGGGCTTCTTCAATTACTGCATAATAAGCCGGTTTTGGCTGATAGTTGCGGTCAAAAAGGAGAGGATAATTCGTACGTCCCGGGATTGGCCAGTTATTCTTCCATGAATAGCCGTCATGAACACCCCAGAAGGTAACCCTGCTTACTTTTTCTTTATTACTGAGAAGTAATCCGAACAGCCTTGCATAACGATTTGTAAGCAGGGTCTGGACAGAATCCGGAAGTCCGGAAACATAAGGATTCAGAGAGTCCTTGTATTCAGCAATCCTGGAAATATCTGCTCCATAAAGCCAGGAAGGGGTGGGCAGAACATTGATCTCCATTTCTGTTATCATTACCTTTACGCCAAGGGCAGCATATTCACTGATACCCTCATCAACAATTTTAAAATCAGGCGAGTCGAGATGCCAGTGGCCCTGGATACCAACACCGTCTATTCTTAAACCCTTATTACGGAGATTTCTTACAATATTAATAACTCCAGCTCTTTTAAGCGGTTCTTCATTGTTATAGTCATTATAGTAAAGTTCGGCGTCAGGGTCGGCTTCATGTGCAAATTCAAAGGCTTTTTCAATATAGTCATCCCCGATTATGTTATACCACTTTGATTTGCGAATCTGCCCGTCGTCACCTATTGCCTCGTTCACGACATCCCAGCTTTGAACCTTGCCTTTATAGTGTCCCATAACTGTGAAAATGTGATTTTTCATCCTTTCCAGAAGAGCTTCGCGTGTCAGAGGATTGCCAATGGAATCCTGGAATACCCAGTCGGGTGTCTGCGAATGCCAAACGAGAGTGTGTCCGGTTATGAACATATCGTTTGCAAGAGCAAAGCTGACAATACTGTCGGCCAGTGCGAAATTGTATTTGTCAGGGCCCGGGTGGATACTTTCCCATTTCATGGCATTTTCGGCGGTTATGGCATTAAAATGCTTGATTATGAACGGTTTTGCCTCCCTGTCAATGCCAAGAATCTGAGGTGCATCTACAGCAGTGCCGATCAGGAAGTCACCCGCAAAGGCATCTTTGAGTCCGGATACGGTTATATGCTTATCATTACATGAGAAGATAATAGTTGCAAGTACTATAAATGCTGCAGATAATAAGTTCCTTTTCATTTTAAAGTCGTATAAGGATCAGTATTACTATTTTACATATGCTTTGCGTCTCTCTGCAAGCTCATCCTGCATCACAGTCTCCGTCTTTTTGCCGATCGAATAAAAGAAGAGTGCAATAACACATACTATAATTGCAGCTGCCGGGTAGATACTAACNGTTAGCCTGATGCCTTTAAGTGCGGAAGCTGCCTGTTCAACATTAGGAACATACCCGTAAAGTTTCAGCAGCCAGCCGGCGAATGCACCTCCTATTGCCATACCTACCTTAAGGCCTACAACAATAGCTGCAAAGGTTATGCCTGTNGCACGCCGGTTGTTCTTCCATTCAGAATAATCGGCGACATCGGCCATCATTGCCCATGGCAGAGGCATCGTTACTCCCCATGCGAAGTTAAAGAGAATGGAAAGGATGAATGCCNCCATTACAGCCGTTGGCGGAAGGAGGAAGAACAGCAATGCAAGAATGGCGGCAATGGCCAGCCATGTCCTGAATACGTCCCTTTTCCCAAGACGCCTGGCCAGGAAATTGCTCAGTGTGATTCCGAGAATTGCTGCCAACTGGCTTATTATGTTGATGACGCTGAAGGTGTTACTTGCGAAGTCGGCCCCTGCATTTGTCATTTTCAGACTACTCAGCAGTCCGAATAGTCCCTTGTCCAGATTCACCAGGAATGATCTCATGCTTTCCGGATCAAGATAGTATTTGAAGAAATAAAGCAGTATGCTGTTACGCATTGAAAGAAAGATAAACATGAAGAGGAAGACAATGAACATCATTACCCATTGACGGTTATGAAACAGATCGGAGAGGTCCTGCTTCAATGATGTTTTCTGCTGAGGCGGCGGACTTATTCTCTCTTTTGTGGTAAAGAATGTAATAAAAAAGAAGATCACTGCCAGGGCACAGAAGATTCCCATTGTTATCTGGTAACCCTTAGCACTGCTTCCCTGCCCGAAATGGTTGACCATTGGCAGAGTGAATCCCTGGATGGCAATAGTAGCAAGAGTAACTACCACAAAACGGAACGATGAAAGGCTTGTGCGCTCTTTCATGTTGCCGGTTACTACTCCGCTGAGGGCTGAATATGGATTGTTATTAGCTGAATAGATTGAAAGAAGAAGAAAATAAGTGACATAGGCATATGCCAGTTTCCCTCCTTGTCCCATTTCAGGCGTTGTAAAGGCAAGGTACCCTATTATACCAAATGGCAGGGCAGTCCAAAGTATCCACGGTCTGAATTTTCCCCACCGGGTACTTGTGCGGTCCGCCAGAGCCCCGAATACAGGATCGCAAACGGCACCCCACAGACGTGCAATAAGAAAGAGTGTAGCGGCAGCTCCAGCCGTCAGTCCATAGGTGTCTGTGTAAAAGCTGAGCTGCAGCAGCATCATAGTCTGAAAAATGAAGTTGGCTGCTCCGTCTCCCAGACTGTAGCCAATCTTTTCCTTAACCAATAATTTTCCTGTTTCCGGTTGCATTGTAGTTGTTTTAAATATCTCTTGAGTTTTAATCATTATAAACTGGTAACACCAGCTATCAGCATATCTGCTCATCAAATTTTTCTATTACTAAAATTAAATATTAAAATTCAATTATGCTTTCGATTGCATTAATTATTTGGATTTTTTTTACCGAAAACTATTATGTCATACCGGGGTTGCCATAATTCTTGATTCTACTTCCGAAAATATCAATACATTTATATGACATTTTAAGTGATCTCTCAGAATAATCAGTTATGACCATTGTAAGGCGCTGGCAACCGGCATTACGCCCCTTCAGGAGAATAACTCCTGCCGGTGAGCTTCTGGCATTTACTGAGCGTGTAATAAAGGGACCACTCTTCGGATGCCGGATGTGTGGCAACTGCCTCCTGCAGGAAACTGCGTTCATCTGTTGCATGGAATGCCCAAAAGGTCTGAGAAATGGTCCCTGCGGAGGTGTGACCCCCGAAAAACGCTGTTATGTTGATGAAACTAGAAAATGCGTATGGTATGCAATTTATAAGCGCGCACAGAAAAAAGGCCGCGAAAAAACTCTTCTTGAGATACTTCCACCTCTCGACTGGAGCAAAGCAGGTACAGAAACCTGGGCGGATGTATTCAGACAGGTAAGGAAAACGGGAACCGGGAGATTCATTGGTTCATTGTTCTCCGGTAATGAAGTCAGGAAGAACCTGATCTGGGACTCGGTTTTTAAAACCATCAGACAACCGGAATGGTGGAAAGGTGATTCTGACTATCATCCACCAGCTTACAGTGAACCGGCTTCGGACCTTGAAAGATCCTTTCGTGAGGGTAAATTTGTAGTTGCCACAGAGGTCACTCCTCCGATTAGCGCAGATTCCGGGAAGCTTATCAGGGACATTAATCTGGTAAAACCTTATGTCACAGCTATAAATTTTACTGACGCTTCATCGGCAAACCCAAAAATGTCAGCGCTTGCCTGCTGTAAGGTTGCAACGGATAACAATGCAGAACCTGTGTACCAGATAGCTGCCCGTGACACGACCAGAACCGGTCTCCAGGCAAACGTTATCGGTGCAGGGCAGTTTGGAATAAAAAACATACTTTGTGTAACCGGGGATAATCCGATTATCGGACCGGCTCCGACGAGCGACATGAATATTGTCGACCTTGATTCAGTCCAGATGCTCTGGATACTAAGAAGGATGAGGGATGAGGGAATCTACCTGGACGGACGGAAAATGAAATTTCCTCCGAAATTCTTTCTTGGAGCGGCAACCACACCTTTTGCATCCGATCCCGGATTACAGGCAATAAAGGATCAGAAGAAAGTCAATGCCGGGGCCCAGTTCTTTCAGACCAACCTGATATTTGAACCTGACCGGCTCGATGACTGGCTTGAGCAGCTTGATAAAAGAGACGTTCTTAATAAGGTATATATTATGATCGGACTGGTACCACTTAAAAGTTATAAAGCTGCACTTTACCTTCACAATAAGGTTCCGGGTGTATATTTGCCGGCGAATATTCTGCAACGAATTGAAAAAGCCGGTGAAGGTGCCCCTGAAGAAGGCGTTCGGATAGCCCTTGAGCTTATAGATAAAATAAAAGGTAAAAAAGGTATAAGCGGTATTCACCTTATGACCCTGGGGTGGGAGGAGATTGTGGGACGAATTATCACTGAATCCGGATTTTAACTTTTTTATATGCAAAACTCAGCTTTTCAATTCAAATTTGCTGATTTAAAACTTGATGTGGTTCAGATTGAGCAGCTTATGGGTTATAAGGTGGGGGAGTCGCATGAGGCAATATCGGAGTTGACAGATAAACTACTGAAAGAGGCAGGGACGATATGCAATATAAAAGCAGAATTCAGAATTTTTCCGCTTGTAAGTTTTGTTGATCCTGAAAAATCGATCGAAATAAATGGTTTTATTTTCAATGTAAAAAAAATTGTGTACGGTCAGCTGAAAAGGGCTGAAAGCATTGCTGTATTCTTATGTACTGCTGGACCAGAAATCGGCATCAGGAGCAGAACTGCCATGAATGACGGAGATCTCTTGACAGGATATATTTATGATGTGATAGGCAGTGCGATTGCTGAGGGTGCAGCGGATCTTATGCAAGGAAATCTTCAGGAAGCAGTGTCAGCGGAAAGCAAGAAAATCACAAACCGGTATAGTCCTGGTTATTGTGGATGGGATGTTGCTGAACAGCATAAATTGTTTCAACTGATGCGTGATAATTATTGCGGAATAAAACTTAATGATTCTGCTTTAATGAACCCTGAAAAATCGGTAAGCGGATTTATTGGGATTGGCGGACATGTAAGGTATAACCCCTATACCTGCGGATTATGTGACATGAAAGATTGTATTTACAGAAATATTAAAGTGTAATTACAATGTAATTACTTCTCTGATTTATATTTCTCGAATTCTTCGGCGATTTTGGCATCCACATTATTCCCGGCATGAACCAGAATACGGTATCTGAGCAGCAGCTTCGTTCCCTTTGTCATGAAAGTCTCCTCTCCATTAACCGGCCAGTACATCGGAGTCGGCGAGATGAACCCGTAATCACGTGTAAACCATGGCGACGGATACCAGGGGTTTGAAGGATGCTGCATAATAGCCAGGCCTTCAATTATGGACCCCCTTGGGCCATAAAAGTCAATCCAGGGTGAAGCTTTGCCGAACGTATCCTTTTCACTTCTGGCACCCTCAGCGTTTATCATAGTTCCGCCATTTGTTACTGCAAGGTCAGCTGCCATTCTTGCACTGAACAGGGAATGGTTTGTTTTAAGGATATGTACGTCCATCATCATTTCCATTGTGATTTCAGCGTCGATCCGGGTCAGAGTTGCTGAAGGTGAAGTAATTGTGAATCTACGGATATCCTTCACAGGCGACAATGCACCCGGGCGGCTCCAGATACACTCGTCTGTTATAACCACGGAATCACCTCCCTGTTTATATATCTGTGCATTGACCGAGATAATCCTTCCGCGCTCAAGCCCCTCCTGCCAGTAATTGCCTCCGTTAACAAGATCGCATCCGAAAAAAAGAGAGCTGTGATGTGGATAAACCGCATTCCTCATCGAGGTAACCGATCCGCCTGAAGAAGGACCGTTTACGGGGTAGAAGAACGGATATTTTTCATCGTCTGAAAAAACATAGCTTGTGAAAAATTTTCCATCGATAGTGACATTGATTTTTGAACCTACTTTTTCGGCAGTCATTTTAGCTCCTGATACGGATAAAGTAATCATAATACCCATAAGCAACGCCAGGGCATTATGCTTCAGCTTTCTCATCATTTTAATGTTTTAAAGCTTAATAAAATTTGTGCCGTAGGGAGCCCTTTGAGGCCGTGAAAGCATGCTGTCAGCCTCGGCATCATCTGTAAACCTCTCTTTCTCCGGATCCCAGGTGAGCTTCCGTCCAAGTTTCATTGCAATATGAGTTACAAGGCAGACAGTACATGCACGATGCCCGATCTCGACAGGAGAGATCGGATCTTTTCGCGATTTGATGCACTCGAGCCAATTACCATGCTGTTCGTTGCTTACATATAAATGTATTTCATCGGGACCTATCACTGAAGTCAGAATTTTAGGATCGCTTGCCTCAAGGGCCCGGGAGGCTTGTCCCTGCGGAACAGGATCGCTTGGTGATGCCCTGTAGTCTCCACGGGTAACAAATATCCATCCCTCCGTTCCTTCATATCTGATACCGTTTGGATAACCTCCGCTCGTAAGCATTGTAATTCCGTTTTTGTACTCAGCTTTTGACATGAAGTCACCATGGACATCCCATAATCCCGATTTCGGGAACTGAGCAACCGCTTCAACAGAAACCGGACCGGTAAGTTCAGTATCCATTCCCCAGGCTGCCGAATCAAAATGATGCTGACCCCAGCCTGTTATCATGCCTGCTCCGAACTGTTCGCATCTCAGCCACCCGGGACGGTCGGTGATACTGTTCTGGGGGTGAACCCGTATTTCGGTATAGTAAACTTCAGGGGTTGAACCCAGCCATGCATCATAATTGAGGTTCTTTGGCACCGGTTCTTCTCGGGTTTCAGGTCCTGAAGGATCTCCGGGAAGGCCGATTTTAACTGTATGAAGCTTGCCTATGCGTCCGTTCCTTACAAGCTCCGCAGCAATCCTGAACTGAGCTGAAGACCTTTGCTGTGTCCCAACCTGTAAAATAACACCCTTCTTTTTTACAATATTGCTAAGCAATCGTCCCTCAGTTATTGTAAGTGAGGTCGGCTTCTGCAGATATATATCCTTTCCTGCCATCGCTGCTTCAATTGCTGGCTGGGAATGCCAGTGATCGGGGGTTGAAATAATCACGGCATCAATACCTTTATCTGCAAAGATGTCGTGGTAATCGCCGTAAGTCTTTACGTTTACATAACCCGGCTTACCGGTCTTTTTAGTATAATAATCCTCAATGAACTTTTTCCCNGTGGCAAGCCTCCTTGAATCGAAATCTGCCACAGCAACAATTTTCGCAACGTCGTATTTCAGGGTTTCAGCAAGGTCGTGTGTCATTGCTATCCTGCCGAAGCCGATCTGACCTATATTAATCATATCGCTGGGAGGATTTTTACCAATTACCGATGAGGGGACTATAGTCGGAAGTATTATGGTTCCTGCTGCAGCGGTTATTGAGTTTGTGATGAATTTTCTTCTTTTCATGATGGTAAAGAGTGATTTTTACATTGTGATTAAAGATAAGAATAAAATATATTATTTCAATTAAAGAGACCTTCTGTCATCTGCCAGACATACCTTGAAACGGAGGCTATTTTCCCCTCTTTATTTTTACTTCAGGCGGATAAGCAAAATAATGCCAGGCACTTTCCGCTTTTTCCTTATCAAAATGCCCATTGAACACAAGAAACCTATACTTAAGGGCATAGTTTATTCCAGGGCTCAGTAGCCAGTCCATATCCTTTGTAGGGCAGAAGTTTGCAAACATATCCCCCCGGCCGTTTTGATCTTCCGGCCAGATCCTTAATGGCTCAGGGTAATTATAATTGACAGGAAAAGACATCATTACAACACCGGCATAATCATTGTCAATTTCTCCCTGGACAATGCACCAGCGTGCTTTGCTTCCATCTGAATCTTTCCTTGTTTTTCCTTCTGANGTCAGAACCATACTGTTTTTGTTATCCCATTTTTCAGTTGTTCTCCATCCCAGACCGGCATAACGGTATTCAAGAAGCTTAACAGGACTCTCATCGGCACAATTCAATTGGAAATTGAAATCAACCAGAAAGTAATCCTGATTTTTATCCGGAGCATANATCCTAACTTGCTGAAGCTCATTCATTGCAACTTTCTCTTTAGCCGATTTTTTAAATACCACGTGTTCATGAAGAGCTCCGAACTCTGAAAAGAGAGGTCCGTTAACTGTTGAAACAAATTTTGCAAAACGGACAGTTCCCTGACGGGAATTTATGTTCCAGAAATCGACTGTATCTCCCTCGTATTCAACGTGAGTCCAGGGATTCCATATGCCGTAATGGTGGTAGTGATCAGGCGGCTGAATGCGGGTCAGTACCTGTCCGTGAGGGGACCAGAGAGGATGGATGAATCCACTCCTTCTATAGGCAGAGTCAATCCCTTCAGGCGGATAAACTGTTTTGAAATAATACTGTAAAAGATTCTTACCTCCTGAATGAATAACCAGGGCTCCGTCATTAACAGAAGCCATAATTGCTGTTTTTTGATCCGNTATTCCCTTTATGAGCTCGTAAAGGTGCTTTTCGGCTGAATTTCCGTTACCTGAAGAAACCATCCAGGTTAGCTTCCTCGTTTTACCTTGTTCGATCTGAAAAGGAACCTCTTTTCTGATTTTCTCCTTAATCTCATAAAGAACTAGAAGCGAATCAGAAAGATATGTCACCTCATCAAGATTAATACTTACCGGTACATTCAGCCCGTAAGCCGGTTTTCTCAAAATCACTTCCATCGAAGCGACATTTTGTGCCTTACTGTCAATGCTGAGCAGGCAAAGAAAAACCAAAGCGGCGTATCTNGAAATTCTTATCAGTCTTTTATTCATCTTTATAAAATTTTATGGGTTAGGGTCTCCTTTTTACTTGCTTCTAAAACTTTCCGGTGGTCCAAGATAGCTTTTCCTGAGGCCTCCGGTATTTACGATTATTTTCTGAATGACCGGACCGGGATCAACCATCCATATCTTAAGAGTATGATAACCCGGAGAAAGGAGTGTGTGTTTTGTGAGGCTTGCTATCGAGTTGTCCCTCACAGTTTTTTCCCAGTCCTNATTTCCGTTGCGTGCATCATAGTCCTCAGGAACGAGGGTAACTGTCTGAGGCAGCTGGTCGTCAAATGAAATACCGTACTTTTGTCCCCTCCCGTGAATGAAATTCAGTGTCGGGGCAAATACAGCCNTCACATCNACATTACCTGTGCTGAAAAGATACATCCTGTATTCAAGACATGGTGAATTATTTCCGGGAGTTACAGCTGGAAAATCAGGCGGTGCCGACGCTCTCATGGCTGATAGCGTATGTCCGTATTCTTCTATTCTGATCCAGCTTGCATCGCCTGCCGGAATATTATTAGTGAAGTGTTCTGCTTCAACAGAAACAACTCCTTCTCCCTCAATAAATCCCTTCAGGTTTTCAGCAGTTATCTCATCAGGTTTAAAAGCTGAAATTCCTATGCTGACATCCCTTCCGGCTGCTGATATTGTTAAGTTTCCTTTATTCCGGCCCTGTGGCAGGTTTTGCCAGTCAATAGTAACCAGAAGACGATCGTCCATGTTAAAGGGTCCTTTTATCCTGTCCACAGTTATCCATGGTTTATCCGTAGTTGTCGTATAGACAAGATCTCCTTTACCTTTGTTGAACACATCTATATAGTGGGTTTGACGATTGAAAACATCAAAATCGGGTAAAAGGGGTGAAATATTTTCACCTGGCCAGACAGCTTCTGAACCTTCAATCGAAACACCTGGTTCAGCGTCAGCCNTTACTATAATTTCTTTCAGTNTTATAGCCCTGAGGCTGTTTGAGGGCGGATCGGCCCAGTCAGTATAACCAAGGTGTGACTGATCCATGAAGTGGTTCCATTTGCCGTTTGCAAATACCCGGTTGAAATAGCCCATCAGGCTTGTATCAGCCTGAAAAAGATGATGTACCTGTTCAGCCATATCATTGGTGCTTGAACGGCCCTGATGTGCATAAAGGATATTTTTACCGGCTGCCAGGTATAATTCATTTACAATGGCACAGGCCTTTACAGGGAACAGCACAAGCTGGTAAAAGGCATCCCGTCTTTCAGAAGACAGTTTGTTAAATATATTTTCAGCTTCCAAGGCTAACTTTGTAAAGTCATTGGCAATTTTTTCAGCTTCATTATAGTTGACAAGACTGTAGGTGTCAGGAGCTAGCAGTTCAGGTTTCCTGCGTCCGTTATACCTGGTATAATGCGAAACGATCTTTGCAATCTCAGCGGAATATTCCTCACCAAATTCCCTTGCGGCCCAATGCCTTGTGTATTCACTGATGTTTTCATTTGTCAGACGGTCAGTGTTCCAGGCAAGATCGAGGAAATACTCCATCGGTAATTCATATCCCTTGAAATGGCCNACATTTACGATCCATATCCTGTCGGCACCATATTGTTTCGCCAGCGACATCTGGTCCCATATTTTCGGGATCGGATTTGTATTCAGCCACTGGTATGATCTTGGTCCGCCATGATAATCGAAATGGTAATAAATTCCTGCCCCTCCGCTTCTTTTTCTCTCATCCGCCCCGGGAAGGCGTCGTATGTTGCCCCAGTTGTCTTCGGCCCATAAAAGTGTTACATCATCAGGGACCCTCATCCCGGCATTGTAATACTCCTGAACCTCCTTGTATAGGCACCAAAGCTGAGGTACCTTTGTTACATCGGGATTAATCTCTTCGGCAATGATTCTACGCTGAACATTAACGATCTTTTCGAGAAGGGTCATATTAGCCTCNGGTCCTCCCGGAGCCATTGGTGTATCATTTGCCCCCCTTAATCCAATTGTTATTATGCTTTCGAACCTGTTGTTCCTTCTTAAACCTTCCCTCCAGAAAGATTCAAGCACGTCAGGGTTTTTTGCATAATTCCAGCTGCCCAGTTTTTTCTGGTAGCGGCGGTCCCACTCTTTCTGAGCACGCAGCATAGGCTCCTGGTGTGAGTTGCCCATAACGATACCATACTCATCAGCAAGCCTTGGGTTTTCAGGGTCATCTTCATTAAATGCATTGTTCCACATCGCCGGCCAGAGATAATTGGCTTTGAGCCTGAGCAACAGTTCGAATAGTCTTGTATAAAATTCACGTCCGTAATTTGCAACGCCCGGAGGTATAGGAGGATCATCCGATAAGGGAACAGAACCATATTTTGCTCTTATCCAGTTTGTAAGATCTGGAGCTTCATCGTTGAGAAATATACCTCTGTATTTAACTGAGGGAGGACCTTCTATATAAGTAAACGGTTTTGCAAACAGGTTCTTTTCCTTAGCGACAGGTACATCAGCCCACCAATACCACGGAGATACACCAATCTGCCTGGATATTTCATATATCCCGTAAATAGTGCCTCTTTTATCACTTCCGGCAATTACCAGTGCTTTTTTCACCCCCTTGAAAGGCCTGTTGACAACTTGTATAATAAATGTTTCCCACTTACCTTCAATCTTGTTTTTCTCAATCTTCCTGTTTTTTATGAGCTGATCAATCAACGGACTTTTGCCAATAGTTCCTGCAATTATAATTTCCTTTGATGCCGGCAGCTTATCCGTATAAAACTCAGGCAATGACAAGGTCACATTCTCAATGTCTTTCCTGAGGGCCATAAATGCCCTTGATACACCAGGCCACTCTTTTGAGCTTATGATAAGTGGTACGGAAAATCCGTCAGCAGATATTGTAAAACTTCCCCTTTTCCTTTCCGTAGAAATGAATTGTTCTGTCCCGAAAGTGGATTGAGCATTCAGCAGGTTCTGAAACATAAATGCCGNCAAAATAATTCCAATCAGAACATTACGTAAGTTGGTTATTTTCAAAGTCATGTTAAATCATATTACTTATAGCTGTCTTTCTGAGCGGATCGTACTGAAGCGAAGAATCTCCTTCTTATTTCAAGTATATTTTGTTTAATAGTTATAAAATTAAGTAACAAATTCTGAAAATCAAATTTGTTTTCGAATTTATGCAATCGATTGCTGATTAATTTGGAAAATTTTTCACTTTGATACATTTTATGCTAAATTTGTTTGTTCAGATCCTGCAAGATGAAAAACGCCAAGGATGTCACAATTTACGATGTAGCAAAAGCATTGAATCTCTCCCCTTCAACAGTAAGCAGAGGACTAAAGGACCATCCTCATATTCATAAGGAGACCAAAAAAAAGATATGGGCAGCTGCAAAGTCGATGGGGTATCAGCAGAACAAATTTGCAAGCAGTCTCAGGAAGAGGCGCACAGAGACAATCGGTGTAGTGGTTCCCAAGCTAAACAGTTATTTCATGGCGACAGTAATTTCGGGAGTTGAAAAGATCACAAATAAGCTGGGTTATGGATTGATAATCAGTCAGTCGCAGGAATCAGGTAAACAGGAAATATCATGTGTCTCCACTCTTTTCGACAGCCGTGTTGATGGTATGCTGATCTCTCTTGCCTTCGATACAAAGAACCTTGACCATTTCAACAGACTTTTTAATAAGGATATACCTGTCGTGTTTTTTGACAGGGTAGCCGATTGCAAGGGTTGCATGAGTGTGGTAATAGATAATTACAAAGCAGGGTATGAAGCGACAACACATCTTATTCAACAGGGCTGCAAAAAGATAATTCATCTCGGTGGCAATCTACTGAGGAATGTTTATTCGGAAAGATTCAGGGGATATAAGCAGGCATTGCATGATAATGGAATAGAGTTTAATCAGAAGCTTGTTTTTATATGCGACCTTACAGGACAATCAGGAAGAGAAATAATGAAAAAGGTCTTTAAGACGGATCTTCAGCCCGACGGAGTTTTTGCTGCAAATGATACATCGGCTGTCGCTGCAATTCTTGAGATTCAGGAAGCAGGATTCAGGGTGCCAGATGATATCGCAGTTGTAGGATTCAATAATGAGCCTGTCAGCCAGGTCATCCATCCGAATCTTACAACATTGGATTATCCTGCAAGAGAGATTGGTGAGATTGCGGCCACTGTTCTTATTGAAAAAATTAATAATTTACAATCTATAAGCTATAGTACGATTGTTCTGAAGCATTCATTGATAATAAGGCAATCCTCACTAAGGAAAAATTGAATTATATTACAGATAAAACAAATAGTTATGCTCCTGCTTGGTATTGATTTGGGAAGCTCTTCAGTCAAAGCGTCAGTAATTGACGGAGAATCGGGAAAATGTATGGCTTCATCCTTTTATCCCAAAGATGAAATGAGGATTATTGCCCTTAAACCTGGTTGGGCGGAACAGGAACCTGAAGAATGGTGGTCGAATCTCAGGTCAGCAATTCTGGACTGTAACAACCAGCTCGGGGCAAAAAAGAGCAGCATAGGAGCAATAGGGATTTCATACCAGATGCACGGACTCGTTGCAGTTGATAAAGATTTCGGTGTAATTCGTCCTTCAATTATCTGGTGCGACAGCCGGGCAGTCAGTTACGGAGAAAATGCATTAAAAAACCTTGGGAAGGAATTCTGTCTTTCCCGCCTTCTTAATTCTCCCGGCAATTTTACAGCCTCAAAACTGGCCTGGGTGAAGGAGAATGAGCCGGAGTTGTACAATCGGATCTACAAAATAATGTTACCGGGGGATTATGTTGCAATGCGGTTTACAGGAGATATAGCAACTTCATTTACCGGCCTCTCTGAAGGGATATTCTGGGACTTCAAAAAAGGGGGCCTCTCTGGTGAAATTATGGATTTCTTTGGTTTCAGTCATGAAATTATTCCGGATGTTAAAGAGTCATTCTCCGTACAGGGAAGATTATTGGAAAGGGTTGCTTCAGATCTTGGTCTTCCTGTAGGAATTCCCGTTGCATACCGCGCAGGAGATCAGCCAAACAATGCATTGTCGCTCAATGTCCTGAATCCGGGAGATGTAGCTGCAACAGCCGGTACTTCAGGTGTAATTTATGGTGTTACCGATAAGACAAAGTTTGACTCTCAGTCAAGAGTTAATACATTCCTGCATGTCAATCATTCTACGGAGAATCAGCGATTGGGCGTTTTGCTTTGTATAAACGGCACGGGTATTCTGAACTCATGGTTAAAAAGGAATACCGGAAATGATCTGACATATAATGATATGAACGATATTGCCTCACAAGCGGCTCCTGGTTCAGATGGTCTCTCAATCCTTCCTTTCGGAAATGGTGCAGAAAGGATACTTATGAACAGAGATATGGGATGCAGGATCAGCGGGCTGAATTTTAACAGGCATTCAAATTCACATCTCTTCAGGGCAGCCCAGGAGGGAATTGCTTTTTCCTTCAGGTACGGGCTGGACATTATGAAGGAGACGGGGATTGATCCCGGACTTATAAGGGCTGGCAGGGCAAACATGTTTCTGAGTCCTGTTTTCCGCGAAGTCCTGTCATGTATTACAGGAGTGGAAATACATCTTTATAACACTGACGGATCAATCGGAGCAGCAAGGGGAGCAGGTATAGGATGCGGTTATTATAAATCAGCGAAAGAGGCTTTCCCGGGATTATTGGCAGTAGGGAAAACCGAGCCGGATAAAACAAAATCAGTTGCTTATGAGGAGGCTTATTTAAACTGGAAGAATCTTCTTAGATCAGTTTGATATAGATTGGTTTCCTGATACACTTTGTGCTTACTTTACAACATTTACGACCAATGGATTTTTAAAACAATAATTTAAATTTCAGGAATATGATTTACAAAGGCAAAAAAGAGTATTATCCCGGCATCGGGAAAATTGAATACGAAGGAAAAAAATCGAAAAATCCGCTCGCATTCAGATGGTATAATCCGGACCAGATAGTTTCAGGCAAAAAGATGAAGGATCATCTACGTTATGCAATTGCATACTGGCATTCATTCTGCGGTGATGGCACCGACCAGTTTGGCAATGCAACTCACGCATATCCCTGGAAGGATCTGCCGTCAGATGATAAGATTAAACAGAGGCTAGATTCTGCTTTTGAATTTATCACCAAAATCGGTGCTCCTTATTACTGTTTTCATGATGTGGATGTAGTGGGAGGTGACGGATCAGTGTTTGATATTGAAAAACGTCTTGAGAAATTTGTTCCTGTTATGAAAAAACTTCAGGAACAGACAGGCGTGAAGCTTTTATGGGGCACGGCAAATCTGTTCTCAAACCCTAGGTACATGAATGGAGCAGCTACCAATCCGGATTTTGGGGTATTAACCAACGCTGCTGTACAGCTTAAAAATGCAATTGAGGCAACGCTTGAGCTTGGAGGCGAAAACTATGTTTTCTGGGGAGGCCGCGAAGGTTATATGAGCCTTCACAATACCGATATGAAGAGAGAGCTTGAACATATGGGTATGATGCTGACTCTTGCACGCGACTATGGCAGGAAAAAAGGATTCAAAGGCACTTTCCTTGTTGAGCCAAAACCAATGGAGCCATCAAAGCATCAGTATGATTATGATGCGGCTACAGTTATAGGTTTTCTGAACAAGTTCGGACTTGAAAAGGACTTCAAGCTGAACCTTGAAGTTAATCACGCAACACTCGCCGGACATACGTTTGCCCATGATCTCCAGGTAGCTGCCGACGCCGGGTTGCTTGGCAGTATCGACGCCAATAAAGGGGATTATCAGAATGGATGGGATACGGATGAATTTCCAACTAATGTTTATGAGATCACCGAAGCTATGCTTGTAATTCAGCAGGCAGGCGGATTTAAAACAGGGGGGATTAATTTTGATGCACATATAAGGAGGAACTCAACTGACATTGAAGATCTCTTTATCGCTCATGTGAGCGGGATGGATACTTTTGCCAGGGCACTTATAATAGCCGATAAGATACTGAAGGAGAGTGATTATCTGAAATTGAAGAAGAAAAGATATGAGTCGTTTGATAAAGGTGCAGGCAAAGATTATGAAAAGGGAAAGATGACAATTGAGAGCCTGAGGGAGATTGCATTAAAAGCAGGAGAGCCTGCAGTACGAAGTGGTAAGCAGGAGCTTCTTGAGCAGTTGATAAATATGTATCTGGAATAATTGTTTTTATCTCTGTGGATCTCTGAGTCTTCTCTGTGGCTCTCTGTGAAATATTAAAAATTTTCACAGAGTTTCACAGAGAATCACAGAGTTACACTCAGAACTAAAAATTAAAAGATCCTCCTATTTGGAAGAAGTAATAATTTCGAATTCAGGAGGATTTGCAATTGACTTCTTCACCTTGCATAACCCTGCAACGTGCAAAAGTGAAGCTTTGTATTTTTCCGGGAAATCAGGAGGGAGCTTAATATCGAGTTTAATCGAAACCGGTAATCCGGTTTCCTTATTATATACTGTGGTCTGAATTAGTTTAATATTCTCTGCCGGTATCTGCCGGTTATCACAGAAGGATTTTACATAAATACCTGCGCAGGTACCTATTGAAGCCAGGAAAAGTTCGAAAGGAGCAGGGGCTGTATCGCCCCCGCCGTTATCGGATGGCTGATCTGTTCTAATCATATGGCCATGGGAATGGGCTGTCACCACTTTCCCTCCGTCAAAAGTAATTTCAATCATATCAGCAACTTATTAGTACTTTATTTTTAAAGTATTTTATATTATTTGTTGTTTATTTTCTTCTCAACAGCATAAGTTCAAGATCCTCTTTAAGGGCAGAGAGGTCCTCCTCATGTTCAACTTCCTGGGATAGGATTGCAAGGATCATATTATATGAGACAGGATCGGCGACTCTTGTTATATCCAGGAGGTTATTATACGTCCGGATAGCACATTGTTCCCCTTTAATATTCTGATTCAGGACCTCCTCAACGTAGTGATCTGCAGGAGCATCATATCCACAACCGGAAATCTTCAGCCATTCTGCAGGTGAAAGTACAGGAGTTCCGCCGAGCTGAATTATTCTTGTAGCGATTAGTTCTGCATGGCTCAGCTCTTCGGTTGCATGGAGTGTAAGTTCCGCAATTACAGCATCTTTCATCGGTCCCTTTACCACNTTTGCCCCAATCCAGTACTGGTAATAAGCAAGCCATTCATCCGATAGTGCTTTGTTCAGTATGCCNATAAGTTCATNGACATTCATTTTTACTATTTCTCTTCCTTTTTGTCCCATGATTGGCAGTTTTAAAATATTTCTTTAAGATTTCATGTATCAGTTTTAACCTTTTAGCTTGTCGGTGTAGTTACCGATGATTTGAAGCCGCAAGTCCTTAACAGTAAAGTCCGGTATTAAACAAAGATAGTTATATGATAATCTTTAGCAAATGATAATAAGTTGTAAAAACTAATTATTATTAAACAANAAGAATACTCATAATACAAAATTACTTTAAAAAATTATCACAAAAACATTTGAATGCTAAGAACATCCAATTCTAAAACAATTCATTTTTAAATACAAATTATATTTAAGAACAAGTCATTCTTAAAAAGCAATCTACTATTAAAAACAAGTTTGTAAAAATGCTTTCACAGAATTTTACTAATAGTTGATATTAAAAAGTCGAGCTTATCGTTTACCTATGTGATCATCAGAATAATAATTACATTTTTTAAAACGTAATTGNAATACTCCAGAAATGACTTGGAAAACTAAATTCGGAAGTTTTTATTTATTGCTGTTTTTATTTTTTTGCTGCAAAAAACCTAATCCACCTGAATCTCCTAATCCACCTGAACCACCTATTGAAGATAATAAACCTCCCAGCGCATTTTCTGTAACGGTTCTGAAAACCTCATCAAATTATGTTTCAATTGAATGGACGGCTGCTACGGATCCGGAAAATGATGCAATCATCTATTCAATCTGTATAAATGATTCAATAGTTAAAGACTCAATATCCAATGTGTTTACTTGTAAAATTGATAATTTGAAACCTGAAAAGCATTATACAGGATATGTTCAGGCATCGGATTCTAAACTCAATTCCACAAAGGTGTCATTTGACTTTATTACCGGGAAATACTATACAAGATTTAGCAAGGTTTACGGTTTCCTTGATAATTTCACTACTGGCAGATCAATCGTAGAAAACGGTCTAAAAGGATATATCATTTCCGGTTTTGACCTCAACTGGGATCTCGCTCTTGTAAGCATTGATTCTCTCGGAAACGAAATCTGGAGAAGAACCTTTCCCTTTGCTCATCGGGATAACCTCCAAATAAAAAAAACAAGTGATAATGCATTTATAATTGTCGGCTTTAGGTATGTACTTAAGATATCCAGTGACGGGGACAAAATATGGGACTATGTGGTAAATTATGAGGATAATGATACGGAGTTTACTTCTATCATTGAGACCAATGACAATGGGTATCTGGTAGTAGGCACAGGATTAAACTCCTCCTACACTACGCTTGTGAGCTTGACCAAATTAAATACTGACGGTAAATTTCAATGGATCAGGTACTATGATAAACCTGAAGGATCCTCCGGATTCTATGGATCTTATGGTAATGGTATAGAAAGGTCATCTGATGGTAATTTTATTTTATTATGCTCAACCTATACCACAAATATGCATGTGTATATTATTAAAGTGGACATGGAAGGGCAATTGATCTGGAACAAAATACTCACGCCGCATTATTATAATATGCCAAAGCAAATCATAAAAACAACAGACAATGGATTATTGATTCTTTCGGATGCTATTTCATCTACTGATGTACACTGGCCACGTGTAATAAAAATTGATAATGATGGGAATATAATTTGGGATCAGTTTTACGAAATGGATGCTTATAGCGCAAAACCTTATGCAATTTGCCAGACAATAGACGGTGGTTACGCTATCACAGGTGAAATAAACAAAAATTATACAGGTTTGTATAAAGCTGCTTGTCTGTTATTAAAACTTAAGTCAGATGGGGCCTTCGATTGGGAAAAACTCTATAGCTATGGTGATGATATGGATTATTGGTGGTGTGGATATGATTTACAACAAACCAAGGATTTTGGATTTTTAATAACCGGTAAAAAAAGTTGGATTTATTATCCACCAGAAAAGGATTGGGGTTATTGGGTGATAAAAACCGATCCAATTGGTGAGTTCGAATAATACATTTATTTAACAGAAATAATTCTTACCCTACTCAAAAAAACGATACTTTTACACGTACAATATGGGTAAGTTGTTTGTCGCAATTCTTCTTTAGCTGCTTCACACGAATCGGTTTGGCAATGGTTTTTACACCCGGAAACGCTTACCTGCTCCCCGTTAAATTCAAGATTAGTTTGAAAGTTTTCTGGCTCCGATCAGCTTGTAGGCGACACTGGGCAAGTGCACACCACAAGCTTTATAACTGGTGACAAACCCTATTCTCCGATCAAACTTGTACCCTGCTTACCTGCAGGTAGGCGTCAGATAACGCTAACTCCCTCAACCACCAGGCCATAAGGTGTCACCAAATGCAGGAACTTGATAATTTCAATAAATGTAAGTTACAAAGTGATTTTTAACTTTATCAATGTTCTTTGATTAAAGAAGTATTCAAGAAAAGAGCAAACATTTTAATTCATTATTTGTTATCTAATTATATCTTTTATAATGTCATATTCAGTTACCATTCAACGAGTTAAAAACAACACATATGAAAAGAGTAATTGTTAATCCGATATTCAGGGATACTGTAACATTCACTAAAACTTCCATAGAAACAAATGGAAAATATACTGAAGCGGAATTGACACTGATGCCAGGGGGTAAGAATCCGTTGCACTATCATTTGAGTTATTCTGAAACATTCACTGCAATTGATGGTGAATTAGGATTAGGATTGGCAAGAAGTAAGAAGAAATTTTTGAAGCCGGGTGAAACATATACGGTTGAACCAAAAAACCTTCATCATTTTTTTAACCCCAATGAAAAAGAGATTAAATTTAAGGTAGTACTTAAACCCGGTCATGAAGGCTTTGAAAATTCTTTGCGAATTTTGTATGGATTGGCAGAAGATGGACTGGTAAATAAAAAGGGCATTCCCAAAAGGCTTCAGCATATAGCAATTATTTCTTGTATGTCTGATATGAACTTACCTGGATTTTTTACCCTGATCTTCCCTTTACTGAAACGTGTTGCTAANAAAGCAAAGGATTCAGGTGTTGAACAGCAATTGATTGACAGTTACTGTATATGAAATCATCAAAACCNNCATCCAGGAAAGATTAATATACACTTGTACGGTATTGAACGTAATACGCGACAAAGTTNCCAACGGAACAAATATAACGAGCACCATGCATCGCCCTTAACTGTCAGGTTCGGGGTATCTACCCCACAAAAAAAGAAATGCAGCCACAACCTTCGACCGCTCAGCAATACCTGCCAATTTTATTGACTTGCCGTTATTCTTATAAACAAATCACTATTAAAAACAAATCATTCTTAAAAGCAATTTATTACTAAAAAGATTTCACTCTCAATAAATAGTCACTTTTAAAAACGAAACATACAATTCTGGTTGAAACTTAGTTATCCCCGAATCGTCAAGCCTGTAACCAAAGATCCTAAGGAAAATCCTGAAATATCTGATCTGAAAAAAAAAGATTGAACGGAAATAATCTCCATCCAATCTCTGATTTGATCTAACGTCGGCCCGGAGGGACTCGAACCCTCGACCCGCTGATTAAGAGTCAGCTGCTCTACCAGCTGAGCTACGGGCCGATTTTTTTCTGACCGCAAAAGTAACTATTGCTGACTTAAATAAAAATAAANTTTAAAGAATTCCTTCCAATTAGTATGGATTATACCTTTATCCCTGAAGATCAATCAAGTTCAAACCATTTGAGAGTGACCGGAAGTTCCTTTTCAGCATACCGGTAGTGATGAAACTCATTAGTATGCTGGTTATAATAGTACTCTTTGCCCCATTCTCCGGCATTTTCCGCAACCTNAGCTATGGCGCCGGTGATGAACGAAAGCTCATCATCGGTCATTGTTGGATGAAGCGATAATCTTACCCAGCCGGGTTTCATCGACAGATCACCGGCTTCAATCCTGTCGGTGATCTCTTTTGATAGCCTGAAGTCGACATTCAGCAGAAAATGCCCGTAAGTCCCTGCACATGAACAACCTCCCCTTACCTGAATACCAAACCTGTCGTTAAGTAGTTTGGTGGCAAGGTTATGATGAATGTTATCAAGATAAAATGAAAATACCCCAAGCCGGTCGGTTATATTTTCTGCCAGAATATGTAATCCATTAATTTTTTTGAGTTCCCTGAAAGCATACTCAGTCAGATACTTTTCCCGTTCATGGATTTTCTGAGTAGTCATTTTTTCCTTTAGAGTAATCGCCAGAGCAGCTTTTATTCCCTGCAGAAACCCAGGTGTTCCTCCGTCTTCNTTGACCTCAATATCGCTTATATAGCTGTACCCTCCCCAGCGGTTGGTCCATTTAACNGTTCCGCCACCGGGAGTATCGGGAGTTTCATTCTTGTAGAGTTGTTTATTAAAAATCAGGACGCCTGCACTTCCCGGGCCCCCAAGAAACTTGTGAGGAGAGAAAAATATCGCATCGAGCTGCTCCATTTTGTCGTTTGGATGCATATTTATGTCAGTATATGGCGCCGAAGCAGCAAAATCGATAAAACAATACCCGTTATTTTCGTGCATTATTCTTGCAAGCTCATGATAGGGCGGCTCATAGCCGGTAACATTTGAGCAGGCAGTAAACGATCCTATAAGCAAAGGACGGTCCCTGTACTTAACAATTTTCTCCCTTAATATCCCCGGATCAACCTTTAATTCCGGATCCGGATCCAGTACAACAACTTCAGCAAGCGTTTCAAACCAGGAGGTATGATTAGAGTGATGCTCGGAATGTGTTAAAAACACTACAGGACGTTTTTCATTTGGTATCTCTCTGCAGGCGCTGTAATCTCCATGTGCAAAAACACAAAAATTAATTGCCTGCTCCGGGACTTTTAACCCCAGAATCCTCTGCAGTTTGGCCAGAGCTGAAGTCATACCGGTTCCTGTAAAAATCAAAACATCATTTTCATCGGCATTTACATGACGCTTTACAATTTTCTGTGCCAGATGATATGCATCGGTCATAGCTTTCCCCGTAGCCGATGACTCAGAATGTGTATTCCCTACCAGAGGTCCAATTTCCTCTGTGACCCTTCTCTCAATCGGCCTGTATAACCTTCCGCTTGCGATCCAGTCGGCATAGATCAGCTTCTTCTCACCAAAAGGGGTCTCGATATATTTTTCTAACCCGATAATATCCTTACGAAACTGATCAAAGTATTTTTCATGAACCTGCATACTAAAATATAATTATTGTCTCTTTGCGGAAAATCAAAATTATCAATTATTTGTTTATAAATTGCAGAATAACGCTGATCGCGAAATATATATCTGATCATGAAGCAATTATTTAAAATTTTTGTAATCTCTGTATCTCTTCTCTTCCTTCTGTTATATAATTGTAAGGCTCAGGAGAAGAAACAGAATTCCATTCAGACGATAACCGACAAAATGTTCTCTTTTCCTCCTTCCTCAATAAAAATAAGAGGTTACCTGGGAGATAAAATAGACCTGGTTATGGAAGAAAGGATAAAGGCACAGGATGTAGATCATCTGATAGAACCTTTCCGGCATAAAGATGAGACCAGTCTCTGGCAGAGCGAGTTCTGGGGGAAATGGATCCAGTCGGCAATCGCCGCGTATAATTATAGCCACGATCCTGAATTGATAGAGATAATAAACAAAGCCGTTAAAGGATTACTGGCAACCCAGATGCCAAACGGTTATATCGGTAACTACAGCGATAAAGCAACATTACAACACTGGGATATTTGGGGAAGAAAGTATACCCTTCTGGGGCTTCTGGCTTACTATGATCTTACCGGAGATAAAGACGCACTTAACGCTTCATGCAGACTGGCTGACCATTTGCTTACACAGGTTGGTCCGGGGAAGGTAAATATTGTCAAAACAGGCAATTACAGAGGAATGCCCAGCAGTTCTATTCTTGAGCCAATGGTTTACCTGTACCGGAGAACTGGTGATCAAAGGTATCTTGGTTTTTCAAAGTACATAGTTGGACAATGGGAAACACCAGACGGTCCGAAACTAATATCTTCAGCTTTGTCCGGAACTCCGGTTTCAGAGAGGTTCCCTCATCCTGCAACCTGGTGGTCGTATGAGAACGGACAGAAAGCATATGAAATGATGTCATGTTATGAAGGTCTGCTCGAGATGTACCGTGTTACCGGTGAAGTCAATTACCTGAAAGCGGTTCAGGCAGCAGTAAGTAATATAATTGACAATGAAATAAACATTGCAGGGTCGGGGAGTGCTTTTGAATGCTGGTATAAGGGGATTCTTTACCAGACCGAACCAACCTACCATACCATGGAGACATGTGTAACAATGACCTGGATGAAATTGTGCTTCAGCCTGCTAAGAGCTACCGGCAATCCTTTATATGCTGATCAGATCGAGAAGTCGACATATAATGCACTTATGGCTTCACTGAAATATGACGGATCGCAGATCGCCAAATACAGTCCGCTTGGAGGAATAAGACACGCGGGGGAAGAACAATGCGGAATGCACATCAACTGCTGCAATGCAAACGGTCCCAGAGCGTTTATGATGCTCCCCGGATTCGCGGTCACAGGGGCTCCTGGTGAAATATATATTAATCTTTATGGTAGGGGAGAAGCCCTGATTCCCTTAAATTCAAAAAACAAAGTCTCGCTGGAGCAGGTTACCGATTACCCGGTTTCAGATAAAATTGAAATCCTGATCGATCCTGAAAAACCTGAGAGTTTTACGATCGGCTTGCGAATCCCTTCATGGAGCGAAAACAATTCAATTGAAGTGAACGGGACAAAAATAACTGAGGCCTTACCTGGCTCATATAAGAAAATCACAAGGATATGGAACAAAAATGATAAGATAATATTGAAACTGGATCTTTCTGCAAAGCTCATAAGGCAAAACGGGTACCAGGCAATTTTAAGGGGACCGGTCGTCCTTGCCCGCGATGCAAGGTTTCAGGATGGCTTTATTTATGAATCGGCTGTTATTAATGAAAAAAACGGAGAAGTTGATCTGGTTCCTTTATCTGATAAACCTCAGAATACCTGGATGGCATTTACTGCTCCGCTTCTCCTCGGTACCGATCTTGAGGGTGANTTCCGGACACCAAAACAGATAGGATTCTGTGATTTTGCATCGGCAGGTAACACATGGGGAGAGGATTCAAGGTACAGGATATGGATACCGCAGACACTTAATGTTATGAAAGCAGAATACAGGACATATTAAGGGCGTCAGGCATCGGGCGTCAGGCGACAGGATCTTTTGAACCCGCAACCCGCAACAATTAACAGTTATTAAAGAAACATCTGATGGATATATTTTACAAATNCTCAATAGTCCTCATTTTCAGCTTTGCCGTGCTGGTTTTCTTACTGCTCTTTTTTATTTCTGCTCCCTACGGTAAATTTTCAAGAAAAGGCTGGGGCCCTTCAATTAAGTCGAAGATGGCCTGGATGATCATGGAGTTCCCGTCACCATTTCTTATGGCACTTTTCTTTATCACTTCTGACTCTAAAACATTACCTGATATCATTTTTCTTGTTTTATGGCTGGCTCATTATGTTCACCGTACTTTTGTATATCCTTTCAGTCAGTCAGGAAAAGATAAGCCCTACCCCCTGATAGTTGCTTTGATGGCAATCATCTTCAACTGTCTCAATGGCTTTTCAAATGGCTTTGGCATCTTTCATGTGTACAGCTATAACTCTTCGTGGATTACAACCTGGCAGTTTATATCAGGTATATTAATATTTCTGACAGGGTTTATCATAAACAAAACTGCCGATCGGAAACTCCGTTGTCTCAGAAAAGATAATCCTCAGGAATATGTCATTCCGCGGGGCTGGCTTTTTAATTATATTTCCTCGCCGCATTATTTCGGAGAGATTATTGAATGGGCAGGATGGGCACTTCTGACATGGTCCTTGCCTGGTCTGGCATTTTCAGTGTTCACTTTCGCGAACCTTTTCCCCCGTGCGGTTTCTTCTCATCGCTGGTACAAAAATCATTTCACCGATTATCCCCCAACCAGAAAAGCAATAATACCTTATATATTTTAAAACCATGAGAATTCTTCTTACGGGAGCCACAGGATATATTGCCCAGAGATTATTGCCGGTATTGCTGCATGAAGGACATGAAGTGATATGCTGTGTGCGCGATAAAAACAGATTCAATTCACTGAAGTACCCTGCCGGAAATTTATCGGTTGCTGAAGTTGACTTTCTTAAACCTGAAACCCTCCTTAACATTCCACATGATCTTGATGCCGCATATTATCTTATTCATTCAATGTCATCATCATCAGGCGATTTTGGCAAACTGGAGGAATCATCAGCAAAAAATTTCAGGGATGCTGTTCAGAAAACTAATGCGAGACAGGTAATTTATCTTAGCGGAATTGTAAATGAAGCAAAACTATCGAAACATCTTTCAAGCCGCAAGAATGTTGAAGAAATACTGGCTTCCGGATCATATGCTTTAACAACACTGAGGGCAGGAATTATAATTGGTTCAGGAAGTGCTTCTTTTGAAATAATCCGCGACCTGGTTGAAAAACTGCCTGTAATGGTTGCACCTCGATGGCTCAATACCAAATCGCAGCCTGTAGCTATCCNTAATGTAATAGATTATCTGACAGGTGTACTGCTTAAGGAAGAGACCTATAATAGCAGTTATGATATCGGCGGACCTGATATCCTGAATTATAAGGAGATGCTTCTTCGATTTGCAAAAGTAAGGGGACTCAAAAGAACAATTGGTATTGTTCCTGTAATGACACCTAAATTATCATCTTACTGGCTCTACTTTATAACTTCGACATCTTATGCCCTCGCGCAGAACCTTGTCGACAGCATGAAAATTGAAGTTATCTGCAGGGAAAACAACCTGAATGAACTTCTGGGAATAACTAGTATTAATTACGAAGAGGCCATCAGGGAGGCATTCGAAAGGATAGAACTGAATCAGGTTCCCTCGAGCTGGAAAGATGCACNGACTTCTGACATACTCAATGACGGAATCTCCAGATATGCAGAAGTTCCTGTTCATGGATGTTATTTTGATCACCGGAAAAGAAATATCAACAACAACGAAAAGGTACTTGACAGGATCTGGGCTATCGGAGGATCAACTGGCTGGTATTATGGTGACTGGCTCTGGAGATCGCGGGGATTTATTGACAAACTTTTCGGGGGAGTCGGGCTCAGAAGGGGCAGAAAGAACCAGAATGAAATATCTCCTGGTGAGGCGCTTGATTTCTGGCGTGTTCTTATAGCTGACAGGAGAGAAAAGAGATTGCTCCTGTACGCGGAAATGAAGCTTCCCGGCGAGGCCTGGCTGGAATTCAGGATAGATAAGGATAACGTATTATATCAGACAGCAACTTTCAGACCGTTAGGACTCTGGGGAAGATTATACTGGTATGCCGTACTCCCTCTTCACGGGTTTATTTTCAATGGAATGATAAGAGAAATATCAAAGGATTAACATCATTATTTTTGATTCAGACATATGAAACCGATCAGTATTGGAGATATGATACCTGATTTCTCACTTAAGGATCAGAACGGAGAGCAATTTGATATTAAAAGTGTCCGGGGAAGAATGAATCTTGTTATTTTTTTCTACCCCAGGGACGGAAGTCTTAACTGTACCCGGGAAGCATGCTATTTCCGCGATCTGAACGAAGTTTTTATTGAAAATGATGCATCTGTAATCGGAATCAGCAGCCAGTCTGTTGAGAGCCATATGGAATTTGCCTCAAAAAACAAATTAACATATACCTTGTTAAGTGATAGTAATAATGAGGTCAGAAAACTTTTTGGCGTCCCGGCCAGGATGTTCAGGCTGATCCCGGGAAGGGTGACCTACGTTGCTGATAAAACGGGGAAAGTAATCTATATTTTCGATTCCCAGACAGATGTTCAGCGCCATGCTGATGAAGCACTTAAGATCTGTCTCCTCCTCAGAAAAACAAATGGTTAGGTCAAACAAAAAAAAGGCAATCGGGACACTTTAGTCACTTTCTTTATTTTTTATTTGGAATTTCTTCCCGTGAAATATATTTTTATGCCGCGAAATCAATTTTAATTGTCAAATGGACGACGGCCCTGCGAGTTTAAGTATTAATCTTCTGATATAGGGGAGCCAGACTATTCATCCGGTCGCTTCCTCGTTTGTCAGAAACAGTAAGGAGGTGACTATGACTTCACTCACAACATTTTTTTTAAGCGGAATAATCGGTAAAGAAGTATTCGGAGCTGATGGTGATGCTATCGGTGTGATAAAGGATTTACTTGTCAATGCGGTTCCCACGGGGCAGAATGATCCGAACCAGCAGCTCATTACAGGGATCAGGCTAAGAATAGGAAAGGAGACAAAGTATTATTCATTTAATGGATTTCGCGTTGTCAAAGCCCGTGAAATGATAAGCGTTACCTGTTCCGGTCTTACAGAACTTGCCAATGATGAAGTTGTTAATGGCCTTCTGCTTGTGGAAAACATTCTCGATAAGCAAATAGTTGATCTTAACGGACGTAAACTTGTGCGTGTAAATGATGTCAGGCTAGCAACGCTTCCTGCGGGAACCTTTGCAGTTGCTGTCGATATCGGAATAGAAGGGCTGCTGAGAAGGATAGGGATTTCTATCCCGATAAAAAGAATCCTCTCCCTTTTCAGGATAAATATCCCTTCAAAATATATTCTCTGGGATGATGTACAGGCAATTGACTTTTCAAACCTGAACATCAAACTTTCCAAAAGCTATGCAAAGCTTCACACACTTCACCCGTCGGACATTGCGGATATCCTTGAGGATCTTGGTAAAAAGTCAAGCACCTCGGTTTTTTCTGCTCTCGATGAGGAAAAGGCAGCTGATGTTCTTGAAGAGATGGAACCTCAGACCCAGATTCATATCATCGAAAGTCTGCCTGTNAACAAGGCCGCGGACGTTCTTGAAAAAATGCCTGCCGACGAGGTTGCCGACATACTTGATGAAATGGAAGACGATAAGGCTGAAATGCTTCTGAAGGAGATGGACAGTGAATCATCCCAGGAGGTCAGGGAACTGCTTGAATATCCTGAAAACTCGGCAGGAGGCCTGATGACAACGGATGTCTTATCATTCAGATCTGAACTTACTGTAGATGAGATCATAAAGGAGCTNCGGTTGAAAAAACCTGAACCATCGGAGCTTTATACACTTTTCGTAACTGAGAAAAATGATGAACTGGTTGGCACTTTTAATCTCCGCGACCTTATAATTGCGCAGCCCGAAACTACTGTCAGCGAAATAATGAAATCCGAACCCGTCTTCCTTTATGACAATCAGAAAATCGACGACATTGCTGAAACGATATCGAAATACAATCTGCTTGCTGTACCCGTAGTCGACAATGAAAATCTGCTTCAGGGAATGGTTGTGGTGGATGATGTGATTGAAGATCTCATTAATAAGAGAAGAACTAACAAGCGATAACCGGAGACAAGATGTTCAGGACAAAATTCAGCAGGACCAGCTTCTATAAAAACCTTGTTATATTTTTTGCCTTGCTGGGGCCGGGAATTATTACAGGCAGTGTTGATAATGACGCAGGTGGAATAACGACATATTCCGTTGCCGGTGCTATGTACGGATATGGGATGATCTGGACACTTATTCCTTCACTTATCGTACTTCTTGTAATCCAGGAAATGAATGCAAGGATGGGAATTGTAACCGGCAAGGGGCTGTCAGATCTTATCAGGGAAAATGCCGGCGTCAAGATCACCTTTTTCATTTTCATAGGATTGCTTCTGTCAAATATAGGNAACACGACAACCGAATTTGCCGGGGTTGCCGGAAGCATGGAAATATTCGGGATAAGTAAGTATATATCAGTTCCGGTTGTGGCAGTGCTTGTCTGGGTTCTTGTTGTCAAGGGAACTTACCAGATAGCTGAGCGCATATTTCTGATTTTCAGTGCTTCACTCCTTACCTACGTAGTCTCTGCACTGATGGCAAAACCTCAGTGGAGTGAGATCGGGGCTNCAATCATACATCCTGATATTGAGTTAAATACACAAAGCCTCACCGTTGTTATTGCTCTTGTAGGGACAACTATCGCACCATGGATGCAGTTTTACATGCAATCGTCGGTTATCGAAAAGGGGCTTAAGATGAAGAATTACAAGTTTACTGTAATTGATATCGTAGTGGGGTGCCTGGTGACGGTTATTGTAGCATTTTTCATAATGGTGGCATGCGGTTCCACATTATATCCCAATGGTATAGTAATATCTGAAGCAAAAGATGCTGCTCTTTCCCTCGAGCCCCTGGCTGGAAAGCTGGCTTCTCATGTTTTTTCTTTCGGCCTCTTTGTCGCTTCTGTCTTTTCAGCTACAATCCTGCCGCTTGCAACAGCTTTCTATGTCTGTGAGGCATTTGGTTTTGAAGCAGGAATTGACAAGAGCTGGAATGAGGCAAAGGAATTTTATATTCTGTATACCGGAATCCTGATAATTTCAGCGATAATTATACTGATACCAAATGCCCCTCTTATTGATATTTCGATCTGGTCGCAGGTTCTTAACGGGATCCTTTTACCGGTAGTACTCATAAGCATGATCCTTCTTATCAACAATAAAAAAATAATGGGAAATTATATTAACAAACCGGTTCAGAACATAATCGGATGGGGTGCTGTGGGTATTCTTATTGCTTTGTCGGCAGCATTGCTTTTATTGCCTCTCTTTGGGAAATAGCTGATTAACAGGCTNCTCAGAAGGCCAGGCTCCGCCGGTAAATGATTTGGCTTCGATGAGTGCAGGATCAATAACAACATGTTTTATGAGCTTCCGGTTCCAGGTATATGTAATATGAATCATGTTGTCTTTTGATTGAATCACCGCAGGGTAGGAGTACTCTGTATCTTTAGCATCATTTTCAAGAAGGACAGCAGCTTTCCAGGTTACACCATCATCCGATATTGATACATTCAGCATGTTACGCCCCGCGGCCAGGTGATTGTAAACAAGGAGGTGCTTTCCGTTTTTCATAGAGACAGCATCTATCCCCGAGTTTGGATTCGGGAGAGAGGATGGCTCAGGTTTAGTCCAGCTGACTCCGTTATCGTCCGACCATAATGCAAGTATTTTTGATTGTTTGCTGCGGCATAAAATCTGCAGTTTGCCCGAGGGATAAAGCAATACCGAGGGTTGAATAGCTGCAATATTCTTATCGTTTAAATCACTTGTTCTGGTCCAGGTTATTCCATTGTCGGGAGTCATTTCCATATGGACCCGCCATCCGTCATTTTCTGAACTTGAAGGACAGAGCAGCACTCCGTTCCTGAGAAGNACAGGTTTGTTCTTAACGGGCCCGGCTATCCCGTCCGGAAGTTTATGTGAGGCAGACCAGGAAATGCCATTATCATCTGAGACAATAAATTCTCCCCACCATTCGGAAGGGCTTGGTCCGACCTTATAAAAAAGAAGCAACTCATCAGGGGCATAATATAGGACGGGATTCCAGCAAGGGTAACGTTTATTATTTTCTCTAATTCCGTTAGCCGCCTCTTCAGGTTTTGACCATTTCCCTTCGGTGAATCTGCTAATCCAGATACCTACATCCGGATTTCTCTCGGCTGTACCCCCGAACCAGGCAGCAATCAGTCCCTTATCGGTTTCTGCAATCGTTGAGGCATGACAGCTTGGAAACTTAACATCATCCGGCTGATAGATAAATTCCGTCTTAATTATGCATTTATCTCCTTTAAACAGATTCTGAGCGATTAAGTAGTTGCTAATCAGGAGTAATACAACAAATGTTATTATTTTTTTCATTTTAATATTGTATATCATTTCTTTTTTCATCTTCCTTTGTTTCGCCCCTCTGCCCCCCTGAAGGGGGGGTGAAATCCATAAGATCAACAAGCCCCCTTTAGGGGGTGGGNGGTGGAACCTTGTGAAACAATTTGCTTACCAAAAAACCTATAAGAAATATAGCGATTGTTCCGAATACTATTGTAAGATTGCTGTGAAAAGGGCTTCGGAATGCCAGCATTCTGCCTTCTGTTAAAAAGACAGGTGAGAGCGCCATCCACACAATAATCAGAAAGCCGATTATTACGCCTGTCACAGCATCAGCTTTTCCGGCTGTTTTCGAAATATATCCCAGNAGGAAGAGACCAAGCATCCCGCCGCTGAAGATTGAAGCCAGTGCCCACCAGGCATCAAGAACACTTTCAACGCCAACAAGCAGCAGTGCAATTCCGATCCCAAGCATTCCGGTTATAAGAGATGAGATGTGAAGGACCCTCATCGAGGATTTTTCATTAGCCTCTTTATTAAAATATCTTTTATAATAATCAGAAAGTACGATTGTTGCACTGCTGTTCAGGCTTGTTGAGATTGTGCTCATACCTGCTGAAAATATCGCCGCAATCAGAAGGCCGGTCAATCCTGCAGGAAGTCCGGTAGCAATGAAATAGGGAAAGACTTTATCTCCTGCTCCCGCTAACTTTAGGTTCTCCGGCAGCAGGCCAGGCTGTGCCGTATAGTATGAAAACAGGGCGGTTCCTATATAAAAGAATATCAGTGAAACCGGAATATACAGCAATGAGCCGAAAAGTGCAGATGATTTGGCTTCCTTTTCTGAACCTGTTGTCATATATCTTTGAATATAGTTCTGATCTATTCCGTAGTTCTGAAGGTTTATAAATAGTCCATAAATAAGTACCACCCAGAAAGTTGACTCCCTCAGGCCCGGTCCGAAACTTCCGAGGCTGAATTTATTGTTTTCAGAAGCTATTTCAAAAAGCTGTTTCGCTCCTCCTGGCATTGAAAGTGTCAGGAAAACAGCACAAATCACCGCCCCTGCTATCAATATGATCCCCTGGATTGTATCGGTCCAGATCACAGCCCTTATACCGCCCAGCATTGAATACAAAATAACTGCAAGCCCTGTAATTATTATTACCGTTTTCACATTCCATCCGAACAGAGCGTTTACCGGAAGGGCAAGAAGCAGGAGAATAGCTCCAGTGCGCATAAGTTGTGTAAGGATATAGCATGCAGAGGCATACAGCCTGGCCCAGGCTCCGAAACGAAGCTCAAGGTAATAATATGCTGAAACATTCCCGACGCTTCTGTAAAGTGGGACAAAGAATTTTACAGCAGCGAAAGAGGCAAATGGTATTGAAAGGCTGAATACAAAAGCATTCCAGTTTGAAGCAATTGCTTTTCCGGGAAGAGCCAGAAAACTTATGCTGCTCACAAATGTTGCAAAGATCGACATGCCGACGGCCCAGGACGGGATCTTTCCACCACCTGTGGTAAACTGATCCGATGTTTTATTACGGAAGAAAAAGGAAGCACCAAAGACGACATTTCCGACGACAAGAACAAAAAATACTATCGCATCAACTAAAGAAAGCTTCATAAAATCAGAACCGGGAACATTTTAACGATTTGATGACCCGATAAATTTACAATTTTAATATTAGATTTGTATTACCTGGTTTGCAGTGTAGTTTAAAATTAATACCCTGGCTTATGAAGAACAATATTTCAACGGTCAATCCGTGGCATGGCATCGATCCGGGGAAAGAGGTGCCGGCCTGTGTCAGGTGTTTCATTGAAATACCCAAAGGATCAAAGGGGAAATATGAACTCGATAAGGAGTCGGGCATTTTACGGCTCGACAGGGTCCTCTTCTCTTCTGTTCATTACCCTGCCAATTACGGATTTATACCTCAGACTTACTGCGATGATCATGATCCGCTCGACATACTTGTGATCTGTTCTATTGATGTATTCCCGTCGTGCATAATTGAAGCAAAGGTGATAGGAGCTATGGAGATGATAGATCAGGATGAGAGGGATGTCAAGATCATTTCCGTTGCCAGGAATGATATGTCGGTTAACTATATCAATCAGCTTTCAGAATTGCCGCCTCATACCCTTGTTGAGCTAAAGAAATTCTTTGAGGATTATAAGAAACTTGAGCATAAAGATGTTTCTGTTGAGGAGTTTATAAATAGGGAAAAGGCTTATGATATAATTAATGACGGATTAAAACTGTACAGTGAAAACAAGCAAAAACTGATATGATTCCCGTTATGAGTTACGGATATTTTGATTCATACAATTATAATACTCCCGAAGGCGGCAAGAAAAGTCTCTGGGATAAAATGATTCATTGTAACAGGATATATTTTACNCTTAAATATGCAAAAGTTGTTCTCAGAACCAGAAGAGAGGCCATAGAGGGTAAATATGATACAAAGGCATGGGCTGATTCATCAATATATATTTTCAGGTTTATTGAAAAAGCCGGCGGAGTGTTCAGAATTTCCGGGATGGAAAATATTTCGAAGGACCGGGGACCGGTTGTTTTTATTGGCAATCATATGAGTACTCTTGAGACAATGGTTCTNCCCGGAATAATTGCCCCTCATTGTGAATGTACCTTTGTTGTAAAGGAGAGTCTGGTCCGGCATCCTCTATTCGGGCATGTTATGCGATCGAGAGATCCGATCGTAGTAGGGAGGACCGACGCCAGAAAGGACTTTGAGGTAGTTATGACAAAAGGCATGGAACTCCTGTCAAAAGGAACATCGATTATTATTTTCCCCCAGAGCACACGAAGTGTCGCGTTCAGACCCGAAGAATTCAACTCTCTCGGTGCAAAACTCGCCAGAAAGGCCGGGGTTAATGTAGTACCTTTTGCTCTTAAAACCGATTTTTGGGGACAGGGCAAGATTATTAAGGAGCTTGGACCCCTCGACAGCAAAAAAATAATATATTTTAAATTCGGCGAACCNTTCCCTGTAACCAGTACGGGCAAAGCTGAAAATCAAAGGATCATAGAATTTATTCAGGAAGCACTTAAAGAGTGGAAATAATTTTTAAGTGTATATGGTACATTTAAAAATTATTTTTTACATTTGGAAGAAGGAACCAAATCTATTCTCTTTACCTAACCNCTTGAATTTCTCTTAATCAGATATAATTAATTAAAAACACTAACTATGGGAATANTAGACTGGATCGTTCTTGGTCTGTTTTGTCTTGGCCTTGTTGNAATAATCATCTGGGTCACAAAGAAAAAAACTGAAACCTCCGCTGACTATTTTCTTGCCGGGCGTGATGCAACATGGCTGGCTATAGGGTCTTCTATTTTTGCCTCGAATATCGGATCGGAACACCTGGTTGGACTTGCAGGTGCAGGGGCTTCAAGCGGTATGGCAATGGCACACTGGGAAATGCATGGNTGGATCATACTTATTCTGGGATGGTTCTTTGTTCCCTTTTATGCACGCAGCGGAGTATTTACAATGCCCGAATTCTTAGAGAAAAGATATAACAAAGAGTCAAGAAGCGTGCTTTCAGTAATCTCGCTTGTAAGCTACGTATTTACAAAAGTTGCTGTTACAGTTTACGCGGGAGGGATAGTATTCAAGCAGGTGTTTGGTATCGAATCAGTATTAGGTATTGATTTCTTCTGGATAAGTGCTGTCGGATTGGTAGTACTGACGGGCATATACACAACCCTGGGAGGCATGCGGGCAGTACTCGCGACATCAGTTCTGCAGACTCCCATATTGCTTCTGGGCTCCATTGTGATCCTGATTCTCGGTCTCCAGANACTGGGAGGCTGGAATGAAATGATGGAAATATGCCGTGCCGTCCCTGTTAATGCCGAGGGAGATACGATGACTCACCTTATGAGGTCAGCTAAAGATGCTGATTTCCCCTGGACAGGAGTGATACTGGGTTCCGCCATCATTGGCTTCTGGTACTGGTGCACCGACCAGTTCATTGTTCAAAGGGTTCTCTCAGGAAGGAATCANNCCGAATCGAGAAGAGGCGCAATTCTCGGGGCATCATTTAAACTTCTGCCTGTTTTTATTTTCCTTATCCCGGGGATGATAGCTTTTGCCCTAAAAACAAAAGGAATTATATCACTGCCAAATTCTGATGCTGCTTTTTCAGTTCTGGTTAAGGAACTTCTTCCGATCGGATTCAAGGGACTTGTTGTGGGAGGCATTCTTGCNGCTCTCATGAGNTCGCTAGCTTCTCTCTTCAATTCTTCTGCAACACTTTTTACTGTGGATTTTTACCAGAAATACAGACCTCAGGCACCTGAAAGAGAGCTTGTACGTGTTGGACGTATCGCCACAGTNGTAGTTGTTGTTCTTGGCGTTCTGTGGATTCCCGTAATGAAAGGTCTTGGAAAATTCCTATACGCTTACCTTCAGGATGTCCAGTCAATGCTTGCACCGGGGATAGCTGCAGTATTTTTGCTGGGGATACTTTCGAAAAAGATTACTCCAAAAGCAGGGCTTATCGGACTTCTGACTGGATTCGTCCTTGGCATGACCAGGCTTGGATTCAATATTTTTGGCAAAGGAATGGGCCAGGATAACATTTTCTATTCGGTTTTCCTCAAAATGAACGGGTATAATTATGAAGTAATACTCTTTTTCATAATTATTACTCTTATGATTATTGTCAGCTATTTCACTCCAAGGGCAGATCCTGTTGCAATAAAGGGATTGTATATAGGTTCAGCCACCGCAGAACAAAAGGCAGTTACCCGGGCAAGCTGGAACAACTGGGATCTGCTCTTCTCCGGGATCATAATATGTATCATAATAGCATTTTATGCATACTTCTGGTAGGACGACGTTACGCCATTTTGCCATTATGTCATTAANCCTTTATAAGATATATTATGTATAACTTAAACAGCAAGGAAGTCTGGTTCGTCACCGGAAGCCAGCATCTGTACGGACCTGAAACGCTTCTTCAGGTCGCTGCTGATTCAAAAGCTATTACAGAAGCTCTTGACAATGCACCAAATATCCCTGTAAGGATTTTTTTCAAGCCGGTTCTTACAACTCCCGATTCAGTATTCGAACTCTGTTCTGAGGCCAACAATAATAAAAACTGCATAGGGCTGATAACCTGGATGCATACATTCTCTCCGGCTAAAATGTGGATAAAAGGACTAAGTGTTCTCAACAAGCCTTTTCTGCATTTTCATACTCAGCTGAACAGGGACATACCATGGGATACAATTGACATGGATTTTATGAATCTTAATCAATCAGCTCATGGAGACCGNGAGTTCGGTTTCATTGGAGCAAGGATGCGTCTGAACAGGAAAGTTGTTGTGGGTCACTGGGAAGATCCGGAGGTTGTGGAGCGTATTTCAGTATGGACAAGAGCTGCCGCTGCATTCGATGATTCCCGGAATATGAAAATTGCCCGGTTTGGCGATAATATGCGTGATGTTGCAGTCACTGAAGGAAATAAGGTCAGCGCTCAAATGAAAATGGGTTACTCCGTTTACGGATATGGAATCGGAGATCTTGTGGCAGCCGTGAACGCAGCAAGTGACAATGAAGTTAATGAGCTCATTGATGAGTACAGAGCCCAGTATAATNTTACAAGAGATGTTGAAAAATCAGAGACTCTCAGGGATGCTGCAAAGATAGAGGCAGGTATGAAGAGATTTCTCGAAGCCGGTAATTTCAAGGCATTTACAACAACCTTCGAGGATCTTCATGGTTTGAAACAACTGCCTGGTCTTGCTGTACAGCGACTTATGGAAAAGGGGTATGGATTCGGTGCAGAGGGCGACTGGAAAACTGCTGCACTGGTCAGGTCGATGAAGGTCATGGCAGCAAGACTTAAAGGGGGAACCTCTTTCATGGAAGATTATACATATCATCTTGATCCTGCAGGAATGAGAGTACTCGGTGCACATATGCTTGAAGTATGCCCATCCATCGCAGCNGACAAGCCTTATCTCGAAGTACATCCTTTATCAATAGGCGGCAAAGCCGATCCGGCCAGACTGGTGTTCAAATCTGCAACAGGAAAGGCTATTTGTGCTTCGCTGATCGACCTTGGCAACCGGTTTAGAATGATAGTGAACAAGGTTGAAATTGTCGATTGTCCCGATATGCCTAATCTTCCCGTGGCAAGCGTCCTGTGGAAACCAATGCCCGACCTGAAGACCGGAGCAGGAGCATGGATCCTTGCCGGAGGAGCTCATCACACAGGTTTCAGTACAGCAATAAATGCTGAATATATTGAAGATCTGTCGGGAATGCTTGGAATAGAATTCCTTCTCATTGATGAGAAATGTGATCTTTCAGCTTTCACGAAGGAGATACGGTGGAACGAGGTATATTACCATATTTCCGGAGGTATAAACTGACCTTTTTCCGGGTTTGAACTTTTCTTTTTTGTTAATCTGAATATATCTTATGGAACTTTATTCAGAATATCCAAGGCATCTTGTTGCTGTCGATTGTATCGTTTTTGGTTATGACATACTTGAAAAGGAGATAAAGCTTCTTTTAATCAAGAGAAGCTTCAGGCCTGCAATGGGAAAATGGTCACTTGCCGGGGGGTTTGTAATGGAAAATGAAAGCCTTGATGATGCTGCTTCCCGGATTCTTTTCCAGCTTACCGGNCTAAGGGATGTCTATATGGAACAATCATTTACGTATGGCGATATCCAAAGGGATCCTGGCGCCAGGGTTATTTCAACATCCTATAGTGCTCTTATTAAAATTCAGGATATTGACAGGAAACTCAAGGAGCTGAACGGTGCACAGTGGCAGTCGCTGGCNCGTTTGCCCCACCTGATATTCGATCACAGGGATATGGTCAGCAGGGCACTTAACGTGCTCCAGATGCAGGTTAAAGTCAAGCCGGTAGGATTTGCCCTTTTACCTGAGAAATTTACCCTCGTTCAGCTCCAGAACCTTTATGAAGCTATTTATCAGCGTGAGATCGACAAAAGGAATTTCAGAAAGAAGATTTTATCAATGAACCTTCTTGAAAAGCTGGAGGAGAAGGAGAGAGAGACCTCCAAAAAAGGAGCATTTTACTATAAATTCAATGAGGAGCGATACGAGCTCCATAAAAAACAGGGATTTGACTTTAGCCTGGATGTGAATTAGAAATTTGAAATGAGCTTAAGTTTGGAGTANTTAAAGTAAGGGAAGTTATGCTGGAAAAAATAAAGGAGACAGTATACCGCGCCAACCTGGAACTGGTTAATCAGGGGCTTGTTATTCATACCTGGGGAAATGTAAGCGGCAGGGATGAGAAGAGCGGGCTGGTTGTTATTAAACCGTCGGGAGTAGGTTATTCTGAAATGAAAGCCGAAGATATGGTCGTCATCGATATTGAGGGAAAGATTATTGAAGGAAAATTCAAACCATCAACCGATTCACCCACTCACCTGTTACTTTATAAAAAATGGCCTTCGATAGGCGGAATTGTTCATACACATTCCACGTATGCCACTTCATGGGCACAGGCCGGGAGGAATATACCTGCGTTCGGTACAACTCATGCCGACCATTATTACGGGGAAGTACCATGTACCAGGAAACTTACTGACCAGGAGATAAAATTTGACTATGAAGTAAATACCGGAAAAGTTATTGTTGAAAGACTTGTTCACACAGATCCTCTTGCTGTGCCATCAGCACTTGTAAACTGTCACGGACCATTCTGCTGGGGTCTCGATCCCGGAGAGGCCGTTTACAATGCGGTTGCCCTTGAGGAGATAGCCAGGATGGCATTCTATACTGTCCTGCTAAATCATGACAAGCCTATAAGTAAGAAGCTCCTTGATAAGCACTTCCTCCGGAAACACGGAAAGAATGCTTACTACGGACAAGGGGAAAAGTAGCGAAATTAAATTTCAGAATATGACAAAGAAATATGTGATTGGTCTTGATTACGGTACTGATTCTGTTCGCTCTGTTATAATTAATACAGAAAATGGTGAAACTGCAGGCACCTCAGTGTTTGAATATCCCCGGTGGAAGAAGGGATTGTATTGCGATCCTTCGGCCAACCGTTTCCGCCAGCACCCTCTTGATTATATCGAAGGTATGGAGCATTCCGTAAAGGATGCACTCAAGGGACTGCCGCCGGATATAACCGGAAATATTGTTGGTATTACTGTTGACACCACGGGATCCACACCGGTTGCCGTCGATAAAGAGGGAGTGCCTCTCTCACTGAAGCCGGGATTTGAAAATGACCCTGATGCAATGTTCATACTCTGGAAAGATCATACAGCTGTTAAGGAAGCTGCCGAGATAAACGAAATTTCTAGATCATGGGGTGGAACTGATTATACAAAATATGAGGGCGGCGTNTATTCATCAGAATGGTTCTGGGCTAAAATCCTTCATATTTTACGCTTCAGTAAGAAGGTAAGGGAAAATGCCTTTTCATGGGTAGAACACTGCGACTGGATACCCGCTTTGCTGACAGGAAACACTGATCCTCTGACCCTGAANCGAAGCAGATGTGCTGCAGGACATAAGGCCATGTGGCACCAAGATTTCAACGGTCTTCCTGAAGAAAAATTTCTTACCAGGCTCGATCCCCTGCTTGCAGGATTGAGGGAAAGATTATTCAGGGATACATTCACCTGCGAGGCATGTGCTGGTACACTTTCGGAGGAATGGGCAATCAGGCTTGGACTTTCTTCTGATGTAAAAGTAGGAACCGGAGCATTTGATGCTCATCTGGGGGCGATTGGAGGTGAAATAAAACCTTACCAGCTCATCAAGGTTATGGGGACCTCCACCTGCGATATGCTTGTTTCGCCAATGAATGAGGTTGGAGATAANCTTGTTGCAGGTATATGCGGACAGGTCGACGGTTCAATAATTCCTGGAATGCTGGGACTTGAGGCAGGACAATCGGCATTTGGCGACATCTATGCCTGGTTTGGAAAGCTACTCATGTGGCCTGTCACGGAATTAATCTCATCGATGACCTGGCTTGATGAAAAAGCAAAAGAAAGGATCCGTACTGAAACCGCTGATCGGATGATAGCTACACTCAGTGAACAGGCGAAATCACTTGCTGATGAAGAAACCACAATTGTTGCTCTTGACTGGCTGAACGGACGGCGAACACCTTTTGCAAATCAGGAACTTAAAGGGGCAATTTCGGGATTGACACTTGGTTCAGATGCCCCGAGATTATTTAAGGCCCTTGTGGAAGCAACTGCTTTCGGGTCAAAAATGATAAATGACCGGTTTGAATCTGAAGGTATTCGGATCGACGGAGTGATTGCAATTGGTGGAGTGGCGAAGAAGAATCCGTTTGTAATGCAGATAGTTGCCGACGTACTCAATATGCCGATAAAGATTGCAAGTTCAGATCAGACCTGTGCTCTGGGATCTGCAATGGCTGCATCAGTGATGGCCGGCGTACATAAGGATTTTGAAGCAGCGCANAATGCAATGGGAGGGGGATTTGAGAAAGAGTACAAACCCGACCCGGCAAGAGCTGAAAGATATGAAGATTTATATCTTAAGTATAAGAAGTTAGGAACATTCATTGAAAATGGTTTAAAGTAAAAGCCCCCAACCCCCTAAAGGGGGCTTATNGTTGACTTTAAGGATATAANCCCCTTCAGGGGGCAGGGGGCTAAACCAAATTTGAAATTTGTAATAATTACCTCTATAATACATAATTCTATGCGAAAATCAATAATTCTCATTTCTGTTTTTCTTTTTCAGACAGGCTTCATTGCCTCAGCTCAAAAAGAAAATTCTGTTCTGGTCAACCAGTTCGTGGTTGTAGCAAATAATCCAGGAACTGTTATCAGCAAGGATATCTACGGTCATTTTTCGGAGCATCTTGGCAGATGTATTTATGAAGGCCTGTGGGTTGGTATGAATTCAAAGATCCCAAATACCTACGGGATCAGGAATGATGTCCTTTTCGCGTTGCGCGAGATAAAGGTACCAAATCTCCGTTGGCCTGGCGGATGCTTTGCCGACACATACCACTGGAGAGATGGAATCGGTCCACAGGAAAAGCGAGCTTCCATTGTCAATACCCACTGGGGCGGAGTTACTGAAGACAATTCATTCGGGACACATGAATTCATGAAGCTTACCGAACTGCTCGACTGCGATGCATACATAAACGGAAACGTTGGTTCCGGAACGGTAAGGGAGATGGCTGAATGGGTTGAATATCTTACCTCCGACTCCGACAGTCCTATGACAAGGCTCCGGAAGGAAAACGGCAGGGAACAGCCCTGGAAAGTGAAATACTGGGCGATAGGTAACGAGAACTGGGGCTGCGGCGGAAATATGACAGCTGAGTTTTATACCGACGTGATGAGACAGTTTTCGACTTATCTTAATAACTATGGCGGCAACCGTCTCTACAGGGTTGCCTGCGGACCTTCCGACTACAATGTGGCCTGGACCGAAGCATTGATGAAAGATCCTGCCTCACGAGGACGATTCCAGGGATTGTCAATTCACTACTATTCAGTTCCCGATGGATGGAGTAGAAGTAAAGGTTCGGCCACCAGTTTTGATGAAAATTCATGGTTTAAGACCATGAGGGCAAATCTACAGATGGATGAAATAATCAGGGGACATGAGGCAATAATGGACCGATATGATCCCCAGAAAACAAAAGGACTTGTTGTTGATGAATGGGGCAACTGGTACGACGTTGAACCCGGTACAAATCCAGGATTTTTATACCAGCAGAATACTCTGAGGGACGCCTTGACAGCGGCCATTCATCTTAACATATTCAATCAGCACGCCGAACGAGTCAGGGTTGCAAATCTTGCGCAGATGGTAAACGTACTTCAGTCAGTAATCCTTACGAAGGATGACAAGATTGTACTTACACCTACTTATCACGTATTCAGGATGTTCAGGGTCCATCAGGAGGCTCAGTTGCTTAAAACTGATCTGAGGTGCGAAGATTACGCATTTGGTGACAGGAAGATCCAGTCTATCTCAGCGTCTGCATCGGTTGATAAGAATGGGAAGGTCCATATTTCACTTGCAAATTTGAATCCAAACAAGCCAATCGTGGTCACCTGTCCGGTCATAGGGGAAACCTACAAAAAGGTAACCGGAGAAGTTCTTACTGCAGAAGCAATGAACGCATTGAATACTTTTGAAGCTGCAGATAAGGTAAAACCCGCAGCTTTTAGCGGATTTGTCTACAAGGATGGTGTTCTGACAGTTACAATGCCTTCAAAGTCGGTGGTGGTCCTGGAATTATTGAAATGACCTCTCCCCAAACCCCTCCCCCGGTGAGGGAGGGGTATTAAACAGTGAAACTCCGTGATAACTCCGTGTCACTCCGTGGTAAATAACAATAAATCAATATAGTAACTTCATATGATCAATCATTTTATCCGGATGCTGCTGACAACAGCTGCTTCTTTGTTAATTGCAGGGTGCAACAAAAATACTGATGCTGATTACCCGATCCAGCCTGTTCCGTTTACATCGGTTAAGCTTACCGATAATTTCTGGGCTCCGAGGATCAAAAAAAATGCAACTGTAACTATACCTATCGCATTTTCCTATTGCGAATCATCAGGAAGGGTGAAGAACTTTGAGATTGCAGGCGGACTTGATACTGGAACATTCAGGACAATTTATCCATTTGATGATTCTGACGTTTTCAAGATCATTGAAGGCGCAAGCTACTCACTGCAGACCTATCCCGATCCGAAGCTTGATGCCTATCTGGATACACTGATATGGAAAATCGGCCTTGCTCAGGAGGATGACGGCTATCTCTATACCAACCGGACGATCGCCGAAATTCATGGCGGTAAAGGACTTCATGAATGGGCAAGCAAAAACAGATGGGAACTGGATTCAATTCTCAGTCACGAGCTTTACAACCTGGGTCATCTTTATGAGGCTGCGGTTGCTCATTACCAGGCTACCGGCAAGCGGTCGCTGCTTGACATTGCCATCAAATCAGCTGATCTTGTTATTAAGGATTTTGGTCCCGATAAGGTTAAGGTATATCCGGGCCATCAGGTCATCGAGATGGGGCTCGTTAAGCTTTACAGAACAACAGGTGAGAAAAAATACCTTGATCTCGCAAAGTTTTTTTTGGATATCCGTGGTCCTAAGGGAGATGCTTACAACCAGGCAGACAAACATGTCGTTGAACAGACTGAAGCAGTCGGTCATGCAGTAAGGGCAACATACATGTACTCAGGTATGGCCGATATTGCGGCAATTGAGAAAAATAATGCCTATCTGAATGCCATCACCAGGATATGGGAGGATATTGTTAATGGTAAAATTTATTTAACCGGAGGAATAGGTGCAACCGGAGGAAATGAAGGATTTGCCGATCCTTATGTGTTGCCAAATATGTCGGCCTATTGTGAAACATGTGCATCAATAGGGGATATTTTCTTTAATCACCGGCTCTTCCTTTTGCACGGTGAGGGGAAGTACATCGACATTCTTGAGAAGACTCTATATAATTCAATGCTTTCAGGAGTATCGCTTTCTGCCGACAGGTTCTTTTATCCGAATCCGCTTGAATCGAATGGCCAGCATGAACGCCAGGCCTGGTTCGGATGTGCCTGCTGTCCATCGAATGTGGCAAGATTTGTTCCCGCAATCCCGGGGTATATTTATGGTGTAAAAAAGAATGAATTGTATGTGAACCTTTATATTTCAGATGAAGCGGATATTTCAGTCGGTGGCAGGAAAATTAAATTAACCCAGAATGCTGATTTCCCCTGGAACGGCAAAGTCGAAGTTTCTGTTGATCCGGAAGTTCAGACCAGATTTAAGATAAAGCTTCGTATACCGGGTTGGGCTCGTAATGAAGCTATTCCGGGAGGTCTCTACAAATTCACTGATCAGGATAACGGATCCTTTGTAGTATCGGTAAACGGAGAGATGCTGACCCCGGAAGTGAATAATGGATACGCAATTATTAATAGAAAATGGAAAAAGGGAGATAAGGTGCTTCTCGATCTTCCAATGCCTGTCAGGAGCGTNGTGGCTGACGAAAGGATTAAGGATGATAACCTTAAAATGGCTATCCAGAGAGGNCCCGTAATATATTGTGCAGAATGGCCCGACAATAATGTTGGAAATGTGCTAAATCTTGTTGTGGAAAAAAGTTCAGTTTTCAATACTGAATTTGATGCTGATTTGCTGGGGGGCACACAGGTCATAAAAACATCGGGCTATCAGACAGGGAAAACTCTCGAAGGTAAAATTGAAACATCAAAAAAAGAGAGTATCACAATGGTCCCATACGCCTTTTGGAATAATCGGGGTCCTGGTCAGATGATGGTATGGCTTCCAACTGGAATAGAAAGCTCCAGACCTCTTCCTGCACCTACGATTGCGTATCGCAGCAAAGTGTCAGGAAACAAAATGACAAGAGCTATAACCGCCGTAAATGATCAGATTGNTCCGGAGAGCTCAAATGATCATTCTGTATCGTATTATCACTGGTGGCCCGACAAGGATCAGTGGGTATATCTTCAGTATGCGTTTGAGAAGCCAGAAACAATNTCAAGAACAAAGGTTTACTGGTTTGATGATGGTCCGGACGGTGGCTGCAGGATTCCTGATGAATGGGAAATTCAATACAAGACGGGGGATTTATGGAAACCTGTTAAAATTGTCGTAAAAACGGGTCTCAGACCCGTCTCTACGACGAATTATCCCATTACAAAAAACGGTTGGGATTCTGTAATATATGAACCTGTAAAGGCTTCTGCGGTAAAATTAAACGTCAAATTGAATAAGGAATTTTCCGGCGGATTATATGAATGGGTTGTTGAATAAAGGGACTAAAGTCCCGGTTTTGTTATTGATGGATTAACCCCGGCTTGAAAGCCGGGGTTAGGCAGGCTGATGTAGAGGATTTAAGTGGTTAACAGAAATACTATTCATATATGGACTTTAGTCCTAAAATACTTCAAAATGAATAAACATCTCACCATCTTTCTTTTTCTTACAGCATTTTCCTTCACCTCCTGTAAAAATTACCTGCAGGATCCGGGTCTCACCTATTATATCAATTTTGACGAAGGTGATGATAAATTTCCAGGTACAATTGAAAAACCAATAAAATCGATATCTGAATTAAATGTCCGTTTGAAAAAAAAATCCGCCAGTATTTTTTTTGCAGGAGGTCAGGTTTATGATGGAACCTTGTTGCTGAAAAATATTAATGGGGATGATTCAATCCCGGTCGTTATAGGTTCATATAACAGCGGCAGACCAGTAATTAATGGAGGTAACCATGAAGCAGTACGTATAGAAAAATGTAAAAACATACGTATTACAAGCCTTACCGTTATGGGCAGCGGTCGTAAGGAAGGAAACACAACAAACGGCCTTCAGCTGTTATACAGCACAAATTGTTATATCGGGGATATTTATGCAGAAGGATTCCAGAAATCAGGTGTGGATCTTTACAACTGCAGGGATATTGAAGTTATAAAGGTTACTGCTTACGGTAATGGCTTTTGCGGAATTAATGTGATGGGCTCTCATCAGGATTCATCAGAAAATGTACTAATAAAGGATTGCAAAGCTGAAAACAACCCTGGTGATCCGACGATCCTTGATAATCACAGCGGGAACGGAATTCTGGTGGGAGTTTCGGACAGCGTCATAATTGATCATTGCACTGCAACCAATAACGGATGGGATATGCCCCGTCAGGGGAATGGTCCGGTAGGGATATGGACATGGCAGAGCGATCACGTGACTATCCAGTACTGTATAAGTTACCGGAACAAGACTTCCAAAGGCGGCAAGGATGGCGGTGGTTTTGATCTCGACGGAGGTGTCACTAATTCACTGGTTCAGTATTGTCTTTCATACGAAAATGAGGGTGCGGGCTATGGGCTTTTTCAGTACTGGGGAGCCTCGGACTGGTCAAATAATGTTGTGCGTTACTGTGTCAGCATAAATGACGCGCAGAAAACTGAGGGTGCAGGCAGCTTCTTTTTATGGAACGGATCAAACGAAAGCAGACAGCTTAAAGATTGTTATATTTATAATAATGTTGCCTACAGCACATCCTCACCCGTATTAAGTTATGAAAATGCTTCACAGCACCAGAACTTTGTTTTCAGCAACAATATTTTTCTGGCATCGGGAAAGGCGATAAGCGGCAATACGAGTGGAAGCACGTACAGTGGAAATGTGTGGGGGAGTACTGCTGACAAGGTCTTTAGGGGTCCGTTCACAGTGGATATAACCGATCCGTATATGCTTGGCACTCTTGAGGGATTGAAACTTCTATCCGGATCACCACTCAGGGATACCGGTATTAAGATCAAACCAATGTTTGGATTCGCTCCTCCCCCGACGGATTTCTTCGGAAATACGGTCCCTCAGGGTTCAGCCCCTGATCCGGGGATCCATGAATTGAATTAATAATATTTTATCTTATTAACATTCAAATACTATTAAAGTCCATGAAATCACGTTTCCTGACCTTTTCTATCCTTTTTACACTATGCTTATGCATTTTTAGCCTTAAAACAACTGCCCAATCCTCCGGTAAAAATCTGGCTAATGTTGCACTNCCTTCCACTTCAGCACGATTCTCCGCACCACCAAATTTTCTCAATGATGGACTTACCCCGGCTGTGACGGCAGGAGCACGGACCGGAGGCAATCGTCCTCCACAGAGACTTTCAAATCAATGGGTGCAGTACGAGTGGACACAACCAGTGACTGCAAGCAGTATTGCTGTTTACTGGTGGAATTCCGGCAATACCCTGAGACTACCGCAGACTTACCGGATTAAATACTGGGACGGGAAAGATTTTATACCTGTAAAAAACGTTTCAGGCCTTGGCCTTGAAAACAACAAATACAATACTACATTNTTTGAACCTGTTAAGACCACAAAACTCAGGCTTGAGGCAGATTCTGCAGAAAGGTTCCCCGGAACGCTGATTGAATGGCAGGTTTTCCAGGCAGAAAATAGCCAGAATCATCCCCCGGTTGTGAATGCAGGTCCTGACCGTTCTGTCATTATGGGCGGGAAAACATATTTATCGGGTAAGACAAGATCAGTGACCCCTGTTACAAAGATTACATGGAAAAAGAAATCAGGACCCGGCAGTGTTATTTTTGATAAACCAGGGGAACTGACTACCACGGCAGCTTTCTCTATAAATGGCGAATATGTAATAAGCATGACTGCAGAAGAAGGAGATCTGTCATCAACATCCGAATTAAATGTAAAAGTAACTTCACCTCCACCTCCTGAACGTCTTGATGTTGTTTATACAAAAAGGTATAAAATTGACAGCCCGTTATGGAATGTCCGGGCCAAAGCAATGATTGTAAACTGGATACCCTGGTGTATCGACCAGATAAACCGTAACGACCTTACACTCGGTGAAGGAGGGATCGACAACTTCATTGAAGCCGGAAAAGCTTTGCGTGGAGAACCGCATGGAAAACACAAAGGTTACGTCTTCTCAAACGCCTGGGTTCACCAGACAATTGAATCAATGAGCATAGCACTTATGATCGATCCTCAGGGTGACAGGGAGATAATTGCAGCCCAGGAAAGGATGAAGGCAACCCTTGAAAAATGGATTCCTGTTATTCTTGCAGCACAGGAGCCTGATGGTTATCTTCAGACAGCTTTCACCCTTCGTGATACTACCCGCTGGAAATCGAGATGGGCCCCTGAAACAAGAGGAAACCATGAGGGCTATGTAGCAGGGTATTTCATTGAATCAGCAATAAACCACTATACTCTTACAGACGGCAAGGATAAGCGGCTCTACAATGCGGCCAAAAAGCTTGCCGACTGCTGGGTTGCCAATATCGGACCCGGAAAGAAGGAATGGTACGACGGTCACCAGGAGATGGAGCAGGCGCTGGTTCGTTTCGGCCGTTTTGTAAATGATATGGAAGCTAACGGCAAGGGCGATAATTATATTAAACTGGCAAAATACCTCCTCGATAACCGGAAGAACGGAAGTGAATATGATCAGAGCCATGTTCCTGTCCAGCAGCAATATGAGGCAGTCGGCCATGCAGTCAGGGCTGTTTATACTTATTCAGGTATGGCCGATATTGCAGCCGAAACCGGTGATAAAGACTATCAGAGCTCCGTAATGTCCTTGTGGGATAATCTTGTAAACAAAAAGTATTACCTGACCGGTGGTGTTGGTAGCGGTGAAACTGCGGAAGGTTTCGGACCAAATTACTCACTTGGCAATGATGCTTATTGTGAATCATGTTCAAGCTGCGGACTGATATTTTTTCAGTATAAAATGAACCTGGCTTACCATGATGCAAAGTATGCTGACCTCTATGAAGAGACTATTTATAATGCCCTGCTGGGATCTCTATCTCAGGACGGGAAAAACTTCTATTATGATAATCCTCTTAATTCGGGACAGTCACGTTATTCCTGGCATGTCTGTCCATGCTGTGTAGGGAATATTCCGAGAACCCTTCTTATGATCCCTACCTGGACCTATGTGAAGGGAAAGGATGGTCTGTATGTCAATATGTACATTGGAAGTACGATCACAATAGAAAAAGTTGCAGGTACTGATATTGAAATGATTCAGAAAACAGATTATCCGTGGAGTGGCAGAGTATCATTAACGGTAAATCCTGCAAGGACAACAAATTTTACTGTTTATATCAGAGTTCCTGACCGTGCAACAAGCAGTTTATATTCTGCTGTACCTTCAGTGAAAGGATTGAAATTGCTGTCGGTTAACAAAAAGCCTTTTCAACAAAAGGTCGTCAACGGTTATGCTGAAATAAACCGTACCTGGAAAGCTGGCGACAGGATCGATCTGGAAATACCTTTGGAGGTCCAAACCATAACGGCTGATGAAAGAATTGCGGCCGACAAGGGCAGGGTGGCATTGCGCTACGGTCCGCTGGTTTATAATGTCGAGAAAGCTGATCAGCCTGATATTGATAAATATATAGGAACAGGTCCTCTTACAACTGAATGGAAGAATGATCTCCTTGGCGGTGTTATGGTTATCAACGGCAAGTGGGCCGACGGATCACCACTTATTGCTATACCGAATTTTGCAAGAAATAACAGGAACACCTTAAAATCAACTGATAAACCTGAGCGGCCGGATCCTGCAGATGGTTCGGATGTATGGATAAAGTATTATGTTAATTAACAGATAATTATAACGAGATGAAAAAAATGCTGTTGTTTTCAGGATTCATTCTGATAATTCAATTTAGCTTTTCCCAGCAATCCTCCTTTATCCTGAACAAGCTGGAATACTTCGAGAGAGGTGGCGTGAATGTGATGGCATTCCAGGATATATATCCCGAAGGACATCAGGGAGGAGTTGCAGTGATCATGCACGGAAAACGGGTGGCAACGAATGGAGATATAAGGCTAGATGAAACACCCGGACAATGGCAGCCGATACCAAAGCAGATCGAAAGAAAAGTTGACGCTAAAGGTAACTCCGTGACAGTAAAGCTTGCTTACCCAGATCCTGCAATAAACCGCAGGGGATTTAATCCGATTGAATACCCCGATCTGAACCTCTCCTATTCCGTAAATGTAAGGTCGCAGGGTCAATCAGTTATTGTCACTGTCGACCTTGACAATCCTGTCCCGAAAGAATTCCTGGGGAAAGTCGGCTTCAATATGGAACTGTTTCCCGGAGTCCTTTTTGGAAAGAGCTGGTATATGGATAAACAAACAGGAATTTTCCCGAGGCAGGCTAACGGACCTGCTTTGAAGGACAGCAAAGGTGAAATTGTCGCGGCAAAGCCGTATGCAACCGGGAAGAGGCTTGTTGTGGCGCCTGAAAGCGATCTTCTCAGAATGTCGATCGAGTCAGAAACCGGTGATCTTCAGCTGCTCGACGGCAGGTACGTGCATAACAACGGATGGTTTGTTGTTCGCTCTGTAGTCGCTGAAGGAGTATCAAAAAATGCAGTCGAGTGGATAATAACTCCAAATGTTGTCGCGGGATGGAAGAGTACTCCTGTCATTCATGTTTCGCAGATTGGTTTTCATCCCAATCAGGACAAGGTTGCATTCATTGAATTGGATAAGAATGAAGCCAAACCAGTGATTCCAGTTTTGGTATCAGTTGGGGAAAATGGTAAAAACACTTTGCTTACTGTTAACAAGGCAGTTCTCTGGGGATCTTTCCTGAGGTATAAATATCTGAAATTCGACTTCTCATCAGTTAAACAGGAGGGTCTTTATTTTATCAAATACGGCAATGAACAATCACAACCTTTCAGGATTGCTTCAGACGTTTTTAAACGCAATGTATGGCAGCCAACCCTTGAATATTTTTTACCGGTACAGATGTGCCACATGAGGGTGAATGAAAAATACCGGGTATGGCATGGTCTCTGTCATATGGATGATGCCCTGATGGCTCCGACTGATTATAACCATTTTGACGGATATGTGCAAGGCAGTTCAACGCTGACAAATTATAAACCAGGAGATCATGTGCCTGGCCTTAATACAGGGGGATGGCACGATGCAGGCGATTATGATTTGCGCGTCGAATCCCAGAGCGCCGAAGTCTATATTCTTATAATGGCCTACGAGGCATTTAACATTAAATATGATGAAACCTATGTCGACCAGAAGACACATATTGTAGAAATTCATCAGCCTGATGGCAAACCTGACCTTCTTCAGCAGATTGAGCATGGAGCTCTCTCGGTAGTAGGCGGGTATAAAAGTCTTGGCCGTCTGTACAGGGGAATCATCGAATCGGATAAGAGGCAGTATGTGATGCTCGGTGACGGGTCGACTATGACAGACGGCTTGATTTACTATAAGGATCTCACAGCCGGCGAAAGGACAGGATCTTCTTCTTCTGTTCCCGATGACAGATGGGTATTTACTGAGAATAACCCTGCACGGGAACTTACAACATCAGCTCACCTTGCTGCTGCTTCAAGGGTTCTGAAAGGATTCAATGACACACTGAGCCAACAGTGTCTCGAAGTGGCTAAAGCTATCTATTCACATGACTATCAGCTTACAGGAAGAACAGCAAACTCAAAAATCCATGCAGCATCAGAGCTTTTTCTGACAACCGGAGAGGATCAGTATAAAGATTATATTCTGCAAAATGAAGAGGCTGTAATTAAGGGTATTCGTGACCTTGGATGGCTTATTGGACGCACTCTTCAAAAGATCGGCAAACCTCAGTTTACTGAAGTCATAAAAAATGCAGCTAAACGCCTATCGGAAGAAATAATGAAGCAGGCAGCGGAGACTCCTTTCGGGGTACCTTACAGGCCAAATATCTGGGGGGCAGGTTGGGATATCCAGTCATTTGGAGTGAGGCAGTATTACCTTCACTCTGCTTTTCCGGATCTTTTTCCGTCGGCCCCGATATTCAATGCCCTCAATTTCATACTTGGAGTTCATCCCGGTGAAAACACATCCTCCTTTGCTTCAGGCGTAGGAGCAAGATCAACGACTGTGGCCTATGGTATTAACAGGGCCGACTGGTCATATATTCCTGGTGGAGTTTCATCAGGTACTGCCCTTATTCGTCCCGATTTTCCCGAACTGCTCGACTGGCCCTTCCTGTGGCAGCAACAGGAGTATGTAATGGGAGGAGGGGCAACAAACTTTATGTTCCTTGTTCTGGCTGCTGATAAACTGCTGGGAGAGAACTGAGAAATTTTTGTTGTTTTACAATGGTATTGCTTTCCTGGAAAAAATGGATAACAAAAAATTGAATAAATATTCAGAATTTTTTTTCTCCGGGGTCTTCTTTGCCGGGACATTTATCTTTTTTGCTTTCTTTTACAATAATCATCTCCATTTTGAAGAGCAGTTTCAACTTTTCCTGCTGACATGTGACTATTTTATTCTGAAGTTGGGATCTCCTGGCGGCTTCTCAGGATGGACAGGTGAATTCCTGACCCAGTTTTATTTCCTGTCACTAGCAGGGCCGTTTATAATTACCGGAGTGCTCTTTGCCCTTCAGCAGGTTTTTAAAAGANTACTAACCAAGGTTAATTCCGGTAATNTNTTATTCCCTTTTAGTTTTATCCCGTCACTTCTGTCAGGGATGATCCTTTGCAATGAGTTCTATCCTTTATCGGCAATAATTGGTTTTCTGCAGGCAATGGTCGCCGGACTTGTATATGTAACTATCAGAAGTGAAAAAATCAGGTTTATGGCAGGACTGATCCTTATTCCTCTGACTTACTGGTTATCAGGCGGATCATTTGTGAGCCTTCTTCTTTTAATGCTGTTTTATGAATATTTGTGTTATCTCCATTCGCGTAAGAAAGAAGACAAAAAGAATGATGAATCACCTGTATATGGTATGAAGTGGTGGTATTTTATTTCCTTTGTCATCCTTGCTTTCGCGTTTCCTCTCCTGGTGAGACAATATCTTATTCTTCAGCCTCTTATGATGACATTCATGAGTGAGTTTTATTATAACATTATCAACTCAATCCCTAAGGCAGTCCTGGTTTTGTTTTTGTTGCCTCCCATGCTGCTCCTGATATATTTTATTTCTCCAAAAGAAAAACATGTAAAGAGATTCCTGGTATTACAGTTTGCAGTTTTTACGGTTCTGTGCTGGCTGGGATTTAAGAGCTTTGCAAACTTTGAAGCTGAAGAGATTATGACTTACGATTACCTTGCCAGGAACGAAAGGTGGAATGACATAGTAAAATATTCTGAAAAAAAACCTCCCAGGAACTATCTGTCGCTTGCAATGCTTAATCTCTCTCTGGCCAAAACCGGACAACTTGGCAACAGGATGTTCAACTATGACCAGCACGGTGTGGACGGGCTTTTCCTGCCCTTTAACAGAGAATATGTTACTGCTATCATGGGCAGTGAGATTCTTTACCACCTCGGATTGACAAATGCCTCCCAGGAATATGCGTTTGAAAGCATGGAAACAATTCCCAATATGGGGAAATCGGCAAGGATCTTAAAAAGGCTGGCTGAAACTAATCTTATAAACGGTCAGTATAGAGTATCCGGGAAATATTTAAACATTCTTAAAAAAACAGTTTTTTACAGAAAATGGGCTGAAAATACTACCACTTTTCTAAACAATGAAGAGAAGATAAATCAAAATGCCGGCTGGGCAGAAAAAAGGAAGTTTGCAGTCAGAAATGACTATTTCTTTCATATAAAAGATGTTGAGGCGGTCCTTAACATGATGATCAGCGAACACCCAGGAAATAAAATTGCTTTTGAATATCTGATGGCTTTCTACATGATCAATAAGGATATGGGTAATATAACCAGGCTCATTCCTGTTATGGAGAAAATGGAATACAGCAGGGTTCCGGTATCGTACCAGGAAGCTGTAATGTACATTATAGGACTTAACAATGAGGACCCCTTTATTAATTCTCCTCAATATGTCAGCCAGAATACCAGGCAGCGGATGAAAGCTTATGCGGATATGTATTCAGGATACACTGATGCTGGTGAACGACTTCAGAAGAATTTTGCAGGAACTTATTGGTTTTACATTCATTTTAAGGATGTTGAATCCAGTTCTCACGAGGAGAAAAAAAACAATACAGGATCGACATGAGCCAGACTAATTACATAATATTTATCATAAGCGCAGCTTTTTTTCTTTCTTGCAGCAGACCGGGGAATGATCTGAAGGAAATTGAGACACTGCCGCCTATCTTTCCTGATTACTGTGACGTGGTCATACCGGTAAATATCGCACCTTTGAATTTTAAAATTTGTGATTATCCTGAAAAAACGGATGCATTAATTGAAGGGGCTAAAGAAAGCATAAAGATTCATGGTAAAGATAAAGTCATCATTCCGGAATATAAATGGAAGAGACTTTTAAGAAACAATACAAACGGAAGGCTTAGTATAACTGTTTATGCAAGACGCGATGGAAGATGGTATAAATACAAGCCTTTCAATATCAGCATCCGGGGCGAGCCTGCCGACCCGTTCATTGTATACCGTCTTATTGCACCAGGGTATGAAACTTGGTCCGAAATGGGGATATATCAGCGCAACCTTACCAGTTTTGATCAGGACCCGATAATAACAAACAGGCTGTTGCCCGGGGCATGCATGAATTGTCACTCATTCAGGGCGAACAACCCTGATGACATGATGTTTCATCTGAGAGGAATCAATGGAGGTACTATTCTTGTTCAGGACGGCAATTCAATCAAGCTTAATACAAAAGTAAAGGAGACAATCTCAAACTGTGTTTACCCATACTGGCACCCTTCAGAAGACTTCATAGCCTTTTCGGTAAACAATATTCAGCAGGTTTTTCATTCGGTGAAAGAAAAAAGAATTGAGGTATTCGATTCAAAATCGGATATAGTGGTTTATGATATCAGGAATAATAAGTTGATAACAAGTAAGATAATCTCATCTGAAGAGAGTTTTGAGACATTCCCGGCCTTTTCTCACGACGGGAAAAGTCTTTATTTCTGCAGTGCAAAAAAAGGAATCCAGCCCGATAACTACAATAAGATAAAATACAGCTTGTGCAGGATTGATTTTAATGCAACAACAGGCTCTTTCGGCGGTAATATTGATACACTTGTAAGCTCATACCGCACAGGGAAAAGTGTTTCCTTTCCCAGAATTTCACCCGATGGCAGGACCCTTGTTTTCACTCTTTCAGATTATGGTAATTTTTCAATCTGGCACAGGGAAGCCGACCTTTACCAGTTCGATATCCAGTCAGGCGATTTCCACCCGATAGATGCAGTTAACAGTTCTGAATCGGAGAGTTATCATTCCTGGTCCTCAAATTCACGCTGGATGATATTAAGCAGCAGAAGGCTTGATGGATTATATACGCGTCCATTCATAACCTATGCTGCCGAAAATGGTTCATTCAGCAAACCCTTTCTGGTGCCCCAGAGAAACCCTGATTTTTATGAGTTGCTGCTCAGATCCTTCAATGTTCCGGAGTTTGTTAAGGACAAAGTCAGGTCAGATGGACGGTCAATGTTGAAAACTATTGACTCCAAACCAAAAGATGTCAGCTTTGAACAAAGGGATTGATTTTAGTTTTTAAAAGGGATGGACAATACCTCAATCTTAAAAACTCTTGATATCTTCTGGTTGACTTTTATCATTAGTTACCGATAATCAATTAATTTTATTACAGATTTTTTATTGGTTCAGCTGAATGATCCTGTAACGGTTAATCAGATAATATACGCATATCGATGAGAAAACTATTATGTTTTGTCCCTGCATTCGTCATTTTGTTTTCCATGTGCTCACAGACTACATGGAAGAAAACGGATAACGGCGTGATCATAAGGCTCAGATCAGGTAATCAGGATATCCCGAAACAAATGAAGCTGGAGATTGTAAACGATGATATTATTCATGTAATAGCGTCTCCTGTAAACGGTTTCTCCGGAGAAAAGAGCCTGTGTGTTGTTGACCGGGATAATCCGAGACCTTCTTTCACTGTCAGGCAGGAAAGAGACACAATTGTCGTCTCAACGACCAGGGTAACTTCTAAAGTATCAATTGTGACAGGTCAGGTTATATTCTGCGACGAAAACAATAAAGTAATACTGGGTGAGAAAGCTGGAGGAGGGAAGTCATTTTCCCCGATTAGCAAAGAGGGTACTTCAGGATTCACGATGGGACAGGTTTTTGACTCCCCTTCTGATGAAGCCTTTTACGGACTTGGCCAGCATCAGTCGGACGAATTTAATTACAAGGGGCTTAACGAAAGCCTTTATCAGTACAACACAAAAGTTTCGGTTCCCTTCTTAGTCTCAAACCGCAATTACGGGATCCTGTGGGACAATTATTCACTTACAAAATTCGGCGATCCGCGCGATTATTCGGAAATGGATCTTTTCAGACTATACGACAAGAATGGTCAGGAAGGAGGGCTTACTGCATCTTACTACATCAATTCCGACACATCAAAGATCTTTGTCCGCCGCAACGAATCATCAATCGATTATGAAAATCTTACTACAATAAAGAATTTCCCTGATAAATTTCCTTTTTACGGGTCAGCAATTACCTGGACGGGTGATATTGAACCTTTGGAATCAGGAGTATATTATTTCAAGCTATATTATGCAGGTTATACAAAGCTCTATCTTGGTGGAGAACTTGTAGTCCCGGAACGCTGGAGAACTGCCTGGAACCCTAATACATACAAATTCAGCAGGAATCTCGAGAAAGGTCATAAATACCCGGTGAAGCTTGAATGGATGCCTGATGGAGGGGTCTCCTATATAGGACTTAAAGTATTGAGCCCGCGTCCTGCAAAAGAACAGGGATCCTTATCCCTGACATCTGAAATGGGAAATCAGATCGATTATTACTTTATCCGTGGTAACAACCTTGACGATGTTATAAGCGGTTATCGTACACTCACCGGCAAAGCATCCATAATGCCTAAATGGGCAATGGGATTCTGGCAAAGCCGGGAAAGGTACAGGTCACAGAAAGAACTTCTTGATGTTGTAAAGGAATACCGTAAATTGAAAATCCCTCTCGATAACATTGTGCTTGACTGGTCGTACTGGCCGGTCGATTTATGGGGCTCCCATGAATTTGACCCGAAGTTTTTTCCCGACCCC
>JGI20214J51650_10000072_pt1 | contig 56494 bp, 52 predicted proteins | sample WetSurMetagenome_FD_51650 | JGI IMG/M metagenome (IMG submission 51650)
TGGTTTCAATCCACGCGCCCGCGTGGGGCGCGACTTCTGAGGGGTCCTCTGCGATGTATTGACAAATCGGTTTCAATCCACGCGCCCGCGTGGGGCGCGACTTTTTACTCCAACCGAGGTGGGGAGGGTGAAACGCGTTTCAATCCACGCGCCCGCGTGGGGCGCGACGTGTTTCACCCGCCCTTGTCACGTTGTTCGGCGAGGGTGTTTCAATCCACGCGCCCGCGTGGGGCGCGACCGTGCTGCCTTCCAGTCGAACACCATCCCCGAACAGGTTTCAATCCACGCGCCCGCGTGGGGCGCGACACAAGAACGATATAATCCATTCTGATTTCAAAACGTTTCAATCCACGCGCCCGCGTGGGGCGCGACGATCAGGTGCTTGATCAGGATGTGTACGATAGCATGTTTCAATCCACGCGCCCGCGTGGGGCGCGACGTCTAGGATAGTTCCAAACTCAGACATCTTTGCTGTGTTTCAATCCACGCGCCCGCGTGGGGCGCGACCTCAGGAGTACGAGTATCTGTTTTCGGCGAACAGCGTTTCAATCCACGCGCCCGCGTGGGGCGCGACTTTCTACCTCACGAATTTTGACAGTTTTTTACCGTTTCAATCCACGCGCCCGCGTGGGGCGCGACCCGGTTTACGGAGAATATAGCATGAGTAAAATCGTTGTTTCAATCCACGCGCCCGCGTGGGGCGCGACCGAAACGGACGACGATTCGGAGACGTAGGAGATGTTTCAATCCACGCGCCCGCGTGGGGCGCGACCTCGATGGCCTGTTGAGCCACGTGATCTGGTCGGGTTTCAATCCACGCGCCCGCGTGGGGCGCGACGCATTACCTGGCAATGGAAGCGCAGCGCGGCGGGTTTCAATCCACGCGCCCGCGTGGGGCGCGACGGCCATTGAAAAGCAGAACATCGGGCGAGTGGAGTTTCAATCCACGCGCCCGCGTGGGGCGCGACTGGATTTGTTTGTCCTGAAAGCGTCGGGCTTTATCGTTTCAATCCACGCGCCCGCGTGGGGCGCGACGAAACATGGTTTTGTCTGCGTCGTCAATTGACCTGTTTCAATCCACGCGCCCGCGTGGGGCGCGACCCAGATTGCCGACGGGACGATTCTGCTTACCGACCGGTTTCAATCCACGCGCCCGCGTGGGGCGCGACGCCAGGGCGGCCGCGAAGCTCGCCGATCTGCGCAAAGTTTCAATCCACGCGCCCGCGTGGGGCGCGACGGAGGAAATTCGCGATGAGGTAGGGGACTATTTAGCGTTTCAATCCACGCGCCCGCGTGGGGCGCGACCCTAATAACGCAGACGGCGAGCAAAATTGGTGTGTTTCAATCCACGCGCCCGCGTGGGGCGCGACTAGCGCAAAATCAACAATTTTAGGAGGGTTCAGATGTTTCAATCCACGCGCCCGCGTGGGGCGCGACTTCCACAAGCCGTTAGCCTCGCGGTCTCGTCGGGTTTCAATCCACGCGCCCGCGTGGGGCGCGACCGACGCCTATCCCCTGGATTAAGATTGTAGATGGCGTTTCAATCCACGCGCCCGCGTGGGGCGCGACCATGAGCGGACGCACGCCGTCGCCGTCGATATAATCGTTTCAATCCACGCGCCCGCGTGGGGCGCGACTGGACCTGGTCGGAAAACGCCTCGATCTCTTTTGTTTCAATCCACGCGCCCGCGTGGGGCGCGACTTCGCATTGGTAGAGCACGCGCTCGGCCATAACGCGTTTCAATCCACGCGCCCGCGTGGGGCGCGACGCGACCGTTGCCGCAGGGCTGGTGACGGCCTTGGCGGGTTTCAATCCACGCGCCCGCGTGGGGCGCGACCTGCGTCTTATCCGACAATTGGAGACACCACAGTGTTTCAATCCACGCGCCCGCGTGGGGCGCGACCTGCGTGTAGGCCACGTTGTAATACCCGGGCTGGTTTCAATCCACGCGCCCGCGTGGGGCGCGACCACCACGAAACAACGCTTGCCACAAATCAATAGTGTTTCAATCCACGCGCCCGCGTGGGGCGCGACTTGTCACGACTCCGTCAGTGTCATTGATGGTGTGTTTCAATCCACGCGCCCGCGTGGGGCGCGACGCTTCGAAATACGACCGGTAGCAATCGTAGACCCGTTTCAATCCACGCGCCCGCGTGGGGCGCGACGAAAAGCATAAGATGTGCAAGAAAAAAAAGAAAGGTTTCAATCCACGCGCCCGCGTGGGGCGCGACCAGAGGTATCTAATGTTGTTATCCCGCAAGTATTGTTTCAATCCACGCGCCCGCGTGGGGCGCGACTGCGACAGGTCTATCTTCTTTAAAAAGAGCTTCTTACGGAGCCATTTCCGCGAACCATGTCGCGAATGTGCAAAAAAAATCCACTCTTTTCAAAGAGCAACCGGGGTAACCCGTTGAGAATCATCGACCTTCGACTATCGCGAACCCTGTCCACGCTCCATGACAGCCAAGGGTACGCGCGCCAAATTTACACAAGCAAAAATCCCTCAGGGTCATAGGCGGCCTTTGCGCCCACGTGCTCAACCCGGCGTTTCCAGTTAGCGCCGAGGAAATAGAATCGCAGGCTGTCGGTCTTATTGTCTATTATGTCAATAAGCGATTGTTTCAAGACCGCCCACTGCGCGGGTGCGATGAGGCATTCGAACACCGAATTTTGCACGCGCTGTCCAAAGTCCTCGCATTTATTCGCGACTCTGCGAAGGCGACGTTTGCCTTCGGTCGTTTCGACGTTTACGTCGTAGGTAACAAGGATCATCATTGAGCACCGCCTTTTTTACGTTTTACCTCGCCCTCTTTTTCCTCTCCCATAAGGAAAGGGGTGCGGGCATTCTTCTCTTTCCCCTTCTCCTTGTGGGAGAAGAGGGAGGTCATTTCCAAATGAACGCGGGATACCCGTCAAGATCACCGCGAAAATGCCGGGCAAGAAGACGCGCCTGAACATACGGCAACAGCCCCACGGCGACTTTTTCCTCAAGAAACGGATGTTCCAACTCCTCGCGCTTTCTTTCCTGATACGCTTTCAGCACTTCCTTTTTTGTTTCGGGTGTCATAATAACGGCGCCGGTTTCCGATTTCTTAAAACCGTCGGCTCTAACCTGCTGCCGGTTTATAAGAGTGAGCACGAGTCTGTCCGCGATAAAAGGTCTGAACTCCTCCATGAGATCGAGTGCGAGTCCGGGCCTCCCGGGCCTGTCCGTGTGAAGAAAACCCGCCTGCGGGTCGAGCCCGACCGCCTCACACGCGCCCACGCAATCGTGCGCGAGCAGGGTGTACGCGAATGAAAGAAGCGCGTTTACATTGTCAAGCGGCGGCCTGCGGCTGCGTTCCTTGAAATAAAAGCCTTCCTTCTGCGCGACTATGAGATGATCGAACACCGAAAAATACGCGTGGCCCGCCTGACCTTCCTTGCCGCGAATGGACTCAAGGTCCGTTTCGCGCGGTATCTGCCGCAGGATGCTTTTAAGGTTTTCCGCGCACCCGGACAGCGCGGCGACGCTTTCGGCGTTCTCGCCGTCACGCGCCGCGCGCAGCAACACCGAACGGCAATTCGCCACCTTGCCCGTAAGAAAGCCGGCGGCGAGCGCCGCCGTTTTCCCGGCGTCCTCCGCGCGCCTGTATTGCTCTTTCCGGAGCAGTATATTCCCGGATACCGGGCCGCTCACACGGGCAAGAAAACGTCCGTTCTCCGCGAGAAAGGAAACCGTAACGCCCCTGTCCGCGCAAAGCTCCATGAGCGGCGGGGAAAAACCCACGCCGCCGATGCACACGATTCCTTCGAGCGCAACTGCGGGTACCTGCAACTTTGTTTCCTGCTCCAAACGCACCACCACGGTCTCGCCTTCTTTGGATAAATAAGAGCCCGGCGTTGTTACGAAGAGCGTATTGAGGAGATGTTTCATTTTCTATGTGTCCCCGGTTTTTCGGATATTCGTTCGACCTCACCCCACACCCCCTCTCCCACAAGGAGAGGAGCCGGCCGAAGGCCGGGGGTGAGGTCAACCGGCGTCCAATGATTGCAGCATTTTCTCCAGATACTCCCGCACGTTTCGTTTTTCCCCGGCTTCCGGTACGCATATATCGATCATCGAACACCGTTCGCATCGTTTATCGTATCGCGCTGGCGGCGTGATCCCTTTTTCGATGAGCTCGTGCAACCGACGCGACACGGCGGATGTTTCGGCCCTGAGCGCATCATCGAACGCAACCTCATGCCGTTTGTGCTGGGAACCGTAATACAAAGCACCGTTTTCGATATTGCACCCAAGCATCTCCTCAAGACATACCGCCTGGCCGCAGAGCTGCACCTCGTCGCAACGGTCGCTCTTGGGCTTTCCCCGCTTGTATTCGACCGGAAACGGCATCCACAGACCACGCTTATCCTTCAACACAATCCCACCGGATTCCACCCGGTGGAACTCCACCACGTCCGCAACGCCGGAAAGACCGAGAACAAGCGACCGCAGCTTGAGACCGCGCACCGTGTAAATGTCGCCGCGCGACTCCGCCTCCACGCCGTGAACCCGCTCGTGCAGAATGCGGCCTTCGGCGGTAAGCCTGTTTTCCTCCCACGCCTGCTCTATATGAATAAGACAGCACTGGCGCTCGCAGAACGCCAGGTGCTGCAAAGCGGAGAGGGGAAGAAGATCGGATTCGGGGAACATTTTGTTCAATCCCGTTGTTTGACTTCCCAATGGCCGCCTTTATCGGGACCGACGCGGCCGATCCGGCCGCTTTGCTGTAATTTCTGAATATTTCGTTCTATTGAGCGAGTTGAAACGCCCACCTTATCGGACAATTCACCAATTGTCAAAAGGTTGTTTTCCGATAGAAGTACCAGTATTTTCTCCGACGTTTTCTCCGACGTTTTCTCCGACGTTTTCTCCATACGTTTTCGAGTTATATCCTGCGCGGTTCCGTCTTGGCGGCTCCGGCTTTGGAGCAGTTCGAGATTATACACCCTTTTAAACGTTAGAAAAAAGAAGGATTCGCTTTTCACCAACGGTCCGGGTAAATTTTCCCGCGCAAGAGTCTGGCGCATTCGTTGAAACCCGGTACCCGCCTTTTCAACGATATCCAAGCGGTTGAACATTTCGCTGATAAGAGGATTTCTTCGAATGGAAATATTCCCCAGGTTTTTTTCGGAAACGCCGGAAGGCAATCCTCCGGGATTCTTGATCTCAACCCTGTCGTCAAAAACCGAAACCGTGATATCGGTTCCTTCCATGCCGTAATCGCGGTGAATGATGGCGTTCGCCACCGCCTCCCGGATTACCGGCTCCGGTATCTCGTAAACATCCCGGCGAAAAGCGTTTTCTATAAAGCTGCGGCGATTGATATGCTTCTTTATGAAATCAACCGCGGCGATGAACTGGGCAAACAGATCGTCCTTGATGTCCATTCTGTCGAAAATATCGACGTTCGTTGTTCCTTTAAAAGCCACAAGCAACATGCTGCATTGATGAATAATACGTGCCGGATTTTTGCCGAAAAGCATGACCGCAGCGGATGTAACCCCATTCTTCCCGGCCAACTCCAACCCCTGGAGAATTGTTTCGGGCGGTATGCCGCGCGAGCTTATACCGGCGGTCTTGCAGAAACTCCGGATTTTTGCGTTCGAAAGGTCGGCAAATGAAACGTAATTCCTTGTTTGCTGCTCAAAACGGATCTCGTCATTGTCGCGAAACAGGACACGCAACTCGCGTGTGGTCATTTTCTGTGTCACGGCATCGAGACGGCGGAAATATCCCGCCGAGCATGAATAAGGCTTCTCGAACCCTTCGGGCGCTTCCACGGCCACAACATTGCCGACATGGCGAACCGACACCCCGATGGCCGGCGAGCAGTTCCGCGCCAGCGACAAGACCTGCGCCTTGAGCGCCCCGGTAAGCCGCTCGCCAACAACCACACGATCGTCGCGCACACCCAATATGATTGTCCCACCGCGCGTGTTTGCAAACGCGACCATATCTTCCGCGATGCGCGGGGTGAAATGTTCCTTGAACTCAATAGTCAAGCCCTCGCCCTCTGCGATAAGGAGCTTGATCCGTTCGGTGAGATTCATGCTTTTTTCTTTGACGATTCAGTTGTCGACAAAGTGGCGACAGTTGGAAATTTTAATATCCTGAAATGAAAGTGTTTAAATAATTTCAAAACCCTGAGAATCCATTTCCAGAATCGGAAGAAGTCCCGCCATATAGCCAAGAAAATCAGGATCATATTTGTAGTCCCATTTATATATTTCCTTCAAACCTTTTACTGGTTGAAGGCCCAATGCTTTAATTCTATTGCACCATAATTGAACGCTGTTTTTGATCAAGTCAATGGGGTTTACCTTTTTATAGTTTTCAAGCATAGCTACCAATTCTGAATTGATTAAAACGAGCTTAGTATTTGAAGGTATCACTTGGCACAATTTTGCCACTTCTGGGAAATCATACTTTTTTTCCTTTTCGATAATTTGTTTTGTCTTTACGTCGTAATCGGCCATCAATTCACGCCTCATGGCCTCCGAAACGGTTTCAGTCGCACTTTTGTTTTGTATAATGCCTTCTTGGAAAAGACCGTAAAGAACATTGCGCGCAGCATCGAACGAAGGGTGCTGTTTTAATAATGGATCATTTACCCGGAAATCCCAAACGGCACAATTTTTCTTTTCGTCGTTGCGGTTTACACGTCCGGATATTTGTATAAGGCTACACGCACTACAGCTTTCACGAAAAGCCGCTTGAAAAGAGAAATTCATTCCCGCTTCGACACAACTTGTCGCGACTAATAGCCAATTGGAATTATCTTTATTTTCTAAGCGTGCATTTACTTTTTCAATTATTAGCCTGCGATCTATTGGCGTTAAAGCCGTTGATATATGATATACTTCATTGTTTTTTTCTTTGAAAACATTTGCCATCACTGCGGCAGATTGTACTGTATTCATAACCAGCAACCGAGGTCCGTTGCTTTTTAGCACAAAATCGCTTAGTGTATGCCGGTCAAATACCACTTTAGATGGAAATATTGAAACTCGTTGAACTTCCTTGTTGTATGCTTTTTCTCGAAGTTCCTCGGAGAGCAAATCGGGAATATCTTCATTAGATTCAACAAATTTTTCAATTTTCCAGAAACGTGGTAACGAGCCGGAAGAAAGAACAAAATGGCAACGCCATTCATTCGCCAGTTTTTTCAGCCAAACCCAGGCTTGCGGCCATAACCAGGCAGGTATAGCCGCATGTACTTCATCAATAAAAACACCTGACCCCGGCAATTCATGAATTTTTCGTAATCTGGATGGGTGATTACTTCCGATACTCTCAAAAAATTGCACTGCGGTAGTTACAATAATCGGCGCGGCCCACAAAGTCGCAAGTTGCCTGGTTTCCAAGCCAGCAAAATCAGCTTGATGATGATGTTCGGCAACAACGTCTTCAGGATTTTCTCCCGGCAATACAAGAGCCTTTCGATAAGTTTCTACGCTTTGTTTGATAATGCTAGTATAGGGAAGCACGACAATTATATGCCGCAGATCTTTTTTAATTGCGGCTTTTAATAAATGCGCCATAACAGCAGTTGTCTTACCTGTTCCGACCGGGCTATCACATGCATAAATGGGCGGACCGACATCTGCTTCTTTACAAGAGTAGTAAATTGCTGTTCTAAGAATGTTTCTTTCCGATTTGCCATTTTTTAATTCCAATTCATTCACGTATTTATCTAAACTGGACAATCGTTCTTCCCATCTGGGCTCTGATTGATTTATTGTAGTTTCACTCCCATAATGCATGGCCGTATTACCATGATCAGCATCAACAAGACAAGAAAATGCCAACCGGAACAAAAGAGTATCAAATTTACCGATGGGCTTTTCTGGTAAGCTCAATTCTGGAGGTAACGCCTTATTATGAATAACAAGATAATCATCCAATTTGCTGTCTGTTCGCTCTGCAACCTCTTCGTCCCTTAGCGCATTTTTACCACGACCATCTATCTCTGCATACATTGATTGCAACCCTATGTGATGTGCATAGACAAGAAAAGCGGAATTTAAGTTATGACTTTTTAGTAATTGTTTGGTTCCCGCATCCCAATGATGGATTAATTTACCTTTACGTTTTCCACTTAATACGAGCTGGTTTACTTCGTCCAGCTTTCCTAGATCATGAAACAATGCTGCTGAATATACAGTTCCTTTTAGCAGAGCTGATTTATTTACGCTGTATTGACCAACTTTTTCGGCATTCTGATACGCTCTATGCAGGACACGTTGAATGTGCCCTGCATAGGTTTGAGCAGGAATACCTTTTTCAGGTTTTGCGCTATGAGCCAAGGGCTCCATTACAGTTGCTCCATCAGGTCTTTTAATGGCATAATCTTTTTCTGTAATTCTTCTGGTAGGACTGGTTCACTATATTCGGCCCAACTATTCGAATACTTATCTCCTTCTTTGCTTTTCCAAGTGGGAGTAAGGGCTTCAATAAGTTTGAAATCCGAACAGGAACCTAATGCCGATTGATGTTCCATATACCAGGCATGGCGGATACCGACGAATGGCCTTATGTAAGACGGGTTGTGCGAATAGGCATATGGAATGAGCGAGAGCATCAATTTAATATCCTGATCCGTGCATCCAGATTTTTGTGCAGCGGTGGGATTTACAAAAAACGGCATTGCATATACACCATGTTGCACTATGCGATATGCCAAAGGTGCCATACCAACCGCTTTATCTCCCTCAACTGGTGGATTAGTTGTTGTTAATCGTTCGATACGGACAGGCGCAATAGAAACTCCCAGACCAAACTGAACGACTCCTGTTCTTACAGGAATATTTCTCCCTTTTTCAAGTTCAGTGTTTCCGAAAATTCTTCCGTCCCAAAATTTATTTTTAAAATCTTCCTCTTTAAGGCTACGAATATCCTGCAATTTTGCGACCCGGCTCTCCAAGATACCAAATTCTTCCGGCTTAAGTGAAAATTTAGTTGCAATATCCTTCCAAACTGGCCCCTCTTTATTCTCAACTAAATCACGCAGTTTTCGCTTAAACGAAACTGGTGAAATCTCACCTCTTTCGTCATGTCTTTGCCTCGGATCGCTTTCTCTATCTGGATCTCCATTCGGATTTGAGTTGATTACCTCGATAATAATAAGCCCTGTCGCTCTTTTAATTTCACTGGCCTGATTAGACATCCTAAACCTCCTATGAGTTAATGGATTTATTCTTTCGAATTTGAGCGCGCAAGATAGCCAAGAAGAATTTGGGCTTTCTGCTTATCGTCTGAGCGCTCCGGTATACCCTGTTCACTTTCTGCTAAAATATTGGATACGTTTCCCATTTCACCAAGGAGCCATTTCGTCAAACCGATGCCATCTCCTTGTGCTTTATCCGCCCAAGCTTTGTAAACAATCAAACGCTCCTGCAGCCGCGCAAGTCCCTGAACTGGATTTTCCATCGCGGTGCGCATCAACGCATTTCCAATGAGTTGAGGCGGAACCTGCCCTTTTCTTACATGCACACAGTATTCTCTGTGCAAAGAGTCGGCCAAGGCGAACAGCCTTCCGATATTGAACGGGACATCTTTCATGAAATCCTCCTTTGTGTGACCAAGTTTATAAAGAAGAATTGAAAGGAAAGAACAAATTAAAAGCGCCTGCTCCTTTGCGTCATCCCCATAATCTTTGAAGTCATTTTTTCGCAAAGCGCCGCCGATACCAATTAAGAGATGTAGACTATTTGTAATTATTTTAGAAAGCATTTTGGATGCAATACCTTGAATCTTGTCCTGTGGTCCAACATACAAGTCATAAACCTCATTGATCTTTGCGGTTGGAATACTTACCCTTTCACTTCCTTCTCGAATCCATCTTGTATTCAAGCATTTCATTACATTGGACGGTGAAGGGCAAGATGGTTCATCTATTTCCGGGCATTTACCCTTTTCTCTGAAAAACGGCAAACTTATACTTGGAGTATTTTTATACCCATTCATCCATTCATTAAAACCATCTTTGACTCTTTTTACCGTGAAAAAAGTTGCATAAGATACCTGTTTTCTTCCGGGATCAATTCTGCTCATTATTAGTATTTGGATTTTGGAATCATCGTTTATTCCGGCTGTGCCCTCAATTGCTTTAATTACGCTTGCTGCTTTTTCTTCATACCTTGCTTCGTTCGATACTTCCTTATCGATTTCGATAGAATCCGATAACAATGCACCCAATTCAGCATCGCTACAAGGGTTGTCTTCAAGATAAACAATTAGCAAATCGCTATCTTTTTTCTTATAGCTCGGGATTCTACGCCAAGTTTTTCTTTCGCGTTCTGGTTTTGTAAGGAAAAGAAGTGTACCTTGAAGCACTACAGGGAGGTTGTCGTCAATGGGAAAAGAATCTACGCTGATTTTACCGTACCGCGTTTGACAAGGAATATCTTTGTTCATTGAAAAAAGATATGTAATGCCCAAAACAGGTAAATTTGGGGCCGGATAAGGGCTGCTAAAAATATTTACCTTTTTCCCGGTCAATGCGCAGTTTCTTATAAAATTGGTGCCGACCGTCTCGTTGGATGGTAAATTAGTACTTACAAAGTCACCCATTTCACGGCTTGCAATACGACAGCCATATTTTACATAATCATCCAAATCAAGAAATATTGGTGTATCTGTACAATACCTTTTCTTATCGTTATCCCAATGGCCGATCATCAAATCTTCATAAACGTCGAGTTTTTCTTTTCCGAAAGATATGACTTCTCTGTCAAGTGCAGCGCACAACGCTTGAGAAATCGCATTTTTATCATCGGGCTCGGTTTCCAATCGATTCATTAAAACATTAAGAGCTTCATACCGTTTCTCCATGGGGAGTTTCTTAAAATGAGCTTTCGTCCATTCTGCAGGGACAAAATTCAAAGAAGATATTTCTTGTGTTTGCTCGATAGCTTTCTTTAACGTCGAAATTCTTGCATCAATTTCTTTGCCTTTTTTAAGTTTTTCTAATTCTTTCCTTGTTTCAGAGTCAGGTGAATCACCTTTCAATTTTCTCAACGGTTCTTTTATGCCTATAAACGGAAAACTGTTGTGCATGCCTTTCCGTAAAGTCCAGAGAACATGCATTTGATCTTTGCTTCGATACTCTATGTTTTTAGGCAATTTATCTTCTCCTATTCCAACAATAAACCCCGCTTTCTTGCCAGGACTTTTAACATCGGGATGTGGGCTGCAGAAAGTAATATTCTGTTTTTTAAGATTTTTATAGGCGGTATATAGCTCGTTAATCATATGTAAACTCCCCAGCAATAATGCTTTTATCCTGTTTAAATTCAGGCATGATATTACCATCTATCTGGTTATCGAAGACCGAGTAAAGAATAGATGGAATTGTCAAATTTATTGTCATATCTTTCTTTGTAGTGTCTCGCAAAATACCAAAATATGAAGGCACAAATTCCTTCCAACCAAGACAAGGTGTATAAAAAAGCTGACCTTTCTCCAATCTTCGCATAAATATTTCTTGCAGAGCATGGAGGTGATTATTTCCATTCGGCGAAGGTTTGAACTCAACAACTTGTCCAAATATTTTATAACATACGTCTGCCAATATCGTAGCCGGGAGTTGATATGAACTGCCTTCTGATAATTGATTAGACTTACGAAGTGCCCCGCCATAATTTGTTACATATTTTTCGAATCGTACCGGCTCGCATATTTCTACTCGCAGCGGCTTAATATATGCACTCCTAAGCCGTGCAACAGCCTCAAACATTCCCTTAGTAGCTGAATAGGTCGGCACTGGATAAGATACTGGCGCAGCACCTGTATCCGGCCTGGTAAACATCGCTGCAGGGCCAGCAATTTCAAACGCCACTTCGTATTTTTTATCGGTCATAAAACCTCCTCTTTATTCAACATTCAATTCTTTCCCTCCCCAGCGGCCGCCGCATCCGACCCGAGGCTTCCCCGGTTCATCTTTTTTCTTCATCCCGTCAATCCTCTAATCCGGCGAATCCTGCTCCGCCTTCATCCCCAAAAACAACTCCGTCGTCCTTGCATAGCCTGTCATGGTATGGATATTCTGGTTTACCCTTGCCGACGCATAATTGGGGTCTGCCAGTTCTTCCTCAATAACAATGCGGGCCAGTTCGATGTTGTCGTTTATGGAGCTTATTACTCTTTTATCCTGCGCTTTGGCAAAATGTACCTGGGCAAGGCCTAAAATAATTTCGTTATAAATCCTGATATCCGCTCTGAGTTCAACAAGGACCGTTTGCAGATTTTCCCGAAATTGAGCCGTCAGCCTGTTTCCGTTCGTAATACCAGCGCCGCGGATAAAAACGGAAAACAGGGATTTGCTATTTGTCATCACTATATATTGTCCTCTGCCGGTAGAGAAGACGTGGGCATGCCAGTCGAGATACGGATTGGAATGCGGTTGGGAAACCGAAAGGTTTGGTTCTTTAATTTTTCCCGAAAGCTTCTTAGACAACCTAATTATCATGATTTGGTTCCTTCTTTTCCATACTCCGCCCCCATCTCCCGCAGCACGCTCTCTGTCCTGCTCCGGTCGGCTTCGATGAATCTTCTTATCTGTTCTTCCGACGGCAGCGAGGTGCCGTACTTGGAAACGAACAGCTTGTTGTCCATGCCTCCGATGGCGTACCGTACCCGCGTTTCGTCCCGGTCGGTGCAGAGGATCAAGCCGACCGGCGGGTTGTCGCCCTCGGCCATTTCGTTCTGCCGGTAATAATTGAGATAAAAGTTCATCTGCCCCGCGTCGCCGTGCCGGAATTTACGCACTTTCAAATCAATAAGAACATGGCAACGAAGCGTGCGATGATAAAAAACAAGGTCGATACGGTCGTGCTCATTGTCGAGGGTGATTCTCTTCTGCCGCGCTTCGAAACAGAATCCTTTGCCGAGTTCGAGCAGGAACGACTGGATGTGATTCAGCAGCGCGCTTTCGAGATCGGATTCGCTATATTCCGCGCGTTCGGGCAGTCCGGTGAATTCCAGTATATATGGATCGCGGATCACGTCGTCCATCGATGCCGGTACGTTTTCCCTGTGCGCGGCGCCGACGAGCTCTCTTTTATTCTTCGACAAGCCGGTCCTTTCATACAGCAGGCTTTCTACCTGCCGCTTGAGTTGGGGCACGCTCCAGCAACCTTTTATGCCTTCGATCTCGTAAAATGCCCGTTTGAGCGGAGCGGAAATGCGCATGAGTTCGACGAAGTGGCTGAAAGAGAAATGTTTCAATAATTTTTCGGAATCGTCCGAAGGGCACGCAACTACTCTATCTTTTTTGCGGATACGGGATTGTTCAGAAGGCTTCTGAATAATTTGAAACACCATTTTCTCCGACAATCGGTTTCCCGATAATTTGGAAGGCATACGAATGATCCGTGGATAGCTACGGTAGAATTGTCTGAACAAATTGAGATTGGTAAAAGACATGCCTTTTATTCCCTTGATGCCGAGTTCTTCCGATAACGATCGCAGTAAACGATCACCGTACTCCGCCCTGTCGCCGCCGTTCTGCTCGTACTCCACGATGTACCTGCCGATGAGCCAGTTGCGGATGGTGAGCGCCCTGTTCACGGTCGCGGCAACCGATCCCCGCAGCGCCGCGTCCACCGTGGAAATGGCATCGGCGAGTTTGGGGAAATCCAGGCACATATCGTCACGACCGGGTTTTCTTTTTTTCATCTTTTTCCGCTCCAGCCGTCCTTTTCCTCGCTACCCCGGATACACCACGCCTTCCGCAGGTCCGCCTCCGAATGACCGCCGTGCAAGCCGAGGAAATCGAGGGAATAGGAGTCGCGCAAAATATTCGAAATGCCGGGATGTATTTGTGTCACCACCGGTGACACTTTTGGCTTTGAAAGCGGGTTGCGTTCAAACAAACCGGACTTAATCTGTCGCTCAAGCTCTCGGGTAGCGCAACATTCTTTTATCGCATACGACAGATAAAACAATCGCTCTTCGGCTGATTTCGCTTTTGACAGTATCAACAGATGGTTGGTCCATGAAATTTGTGTCGGCATTGCCGGCACTTTTTCATCTCCATCATACGCCTCGTAGAACTGTTTCATCCGGTACAGTCCCCGCCGGTTGAATTCTCGCGAATCCGGAACCGCCTTTCCCAGATATTCCGCGAGTTTCACAACGGTTCCATCACCCCATTTCGCGCGTGCGACTCGTTCGCTGATATATGCGCCGATATTCCAGTACAGTTCCACAAGGGTCACGTCAACCGCGCGAAAGGCCTTTTGGCGGGCCGAGAGGATCATGGACGACACTTCGGCGAATTGGGATTCGAGGGGAATCGCCTTTTTCACTCCGGTCTCCCCGGCTTTTTTCTTCATGCTCCTTTTCCTCGACGTATCGTTCCCTTTCGTATCATGCGGATAATGCAGCGGGCGCTGCGGTGAAAAAGAGCCGGCCGGAAGGGCCAGCGGGCGGGGAGGCTGTTCGCCGATTTTGCGGGCCAAGCGTCGGGAAAGGTGAAGGAACACGTGGGAACTCCTTCGGGCCGACTTCACGCGGGGCTGTTCGCGGAGGACTTCCTTGTCAAGAAATAATATATCTTTTCGCGGCCCGCAAACCAATAGTTGCGGAGGGGGCGGTCGATGGGGAAACAAAAAGGCTCGCGCGATTGTCTAACAAGTGCGGAAAAAGAGAGCGCGGGCTTTTAAATCTTATAACCGAGGAGGCGCGTATGCGCAAAGCTTCATTTTTCATGGTTCTGATTGTCGGCGCGGGAATCGGCATGGCGGCGGCCGAGACGGCTGTTCCGGCGGCTCCGGCCGCGTCGTCCGATTCGTTTCAGGCGGCCGGTACCGCCCCATGTCCGGCCATGGGCATGGGACACAAAGGTTGGGGCATGATGCGGGGCCCGTGGGAAGGCAGGCACTGGGACGGCGCCGGCCCGATGGGGCCTGGATGCGCCAATCCGATGTTCCAGAACTGCCCGGGATTCAGGCACGGTTTCGCCGGCAGCATGCACCCGCACGCGTTTTTTCTGGCAAAAAAGCTGGTTCACGCGGCTTTCCTGGCTCTCCTGCTCGTCAATATACTTCTCACGATTCTTGTGGGACTCGACATGGCAAAGCGCGCCCGGTTCAACGGATTGTGGATAGCGATAGTCCTTATCGGGGGACTTCCGGCTTCCGCGGTGTACGCGCTGTTTAGAATCGGGGACGGCATCGCCGAGGCGAAGCGGGCCTGAGCGGGCGGCGCGTCTCCTTCACGCAAGCGGCGTCTTTTTTGATACGGCGCGACGCCGCTTGTTTTTCCCACCGCCCTTTTCGCCTTCCGCCGCTTTCCATTCCGTTGATTCTTCACGACTCCCACATCCGCTCCATCGCGCCGTAAACAATCGTGTATTTTGAACATGCGAATCGCACACCGATGCCTTGCGTCCGCGGATCCCGTTTATGCTGCACACGATTACCCACCTGGTCACCAATTTCGGTTACGTCATTGTCGCGGGTTTCATACTGCTGGAATGCTGCGGAATTCCTTTCCCCGGCGAAGCCATGCTGCTGGTCGCCGCGGGATTCGCGGGCGCGGGAAAACTTTCCATCACCGCCGTCATCATTACCGCCGCGGCCGCCGGCATCATCGGCAACGCGGGAGGTTACTGGCTGGGTAGGCTCTTCGGCCGCGGTTTTGCCGACCGCTGGGGAAGGTACGTCGGACTCGACCATAAGAAATTGAAAACGCTCGAGGTTTTTTTCGCAAAACACGGATCGCTCACCGTGTTCTTCGCCCGTTTTATAAGCGTGCTTCGAACCTATGCCGCGCTGTTCGCGGGCATAAGCGGCATGCCGTATCTTCCGTTTACGGTCTTCAACGCGCTCGGCGGGGCAATCTGGGCCGCCGTTTTCGGGTTTATCGGCTACAAGTTCGGAAAAAACGTCGACGAGATAGAAGGGATGGCCCGCCTTTTCGGCTGGGGCGCGCTATTCGGGGTAGGCCTGATAGCCTCGGGATGGTATGTGAGGCGGTGGATGACCGCAACCTCGTCGCCGTGGGAGCCGGGAACGAAGCCTCCGGGCTGGATACAGTTTTTCCGGCGTCTCCTCTACGGCTCGCCGCTCATTTCCATCCGGGACGGTCTTCCCCATCTCTCCCGCCTCGCGGTCACCGTTCTGTTCGGGATGGGGCTCGCCGTCACCGTCTTCATGGTGATGTTCGTGGCCACCGCCACGCACGGACTCGTGCAATACGACCCCTTTGTGCGGTTCGGGGAATTCGCCGCAAACGCCGTCGACGACTGGCTCACCCAGCGGCAAAGCCTGCTGTTTCTTGCTATCGCAAAGTTCGGCTCGGCCCTGTCGGTTGCCGGAGGAATAACGACGGCGGTGATATTCCTTTTCGTCAATAAAAAGCTGTATTCATTCATCCTTGTCTTCTCGCTCGCGGGCGGCGAGGGGCTCAACGCGCTCATCGATTATCTCAACCGGGGGTACGGCGTGTTCGTGTCGACCCACATGTCGGTGAGGCTCACCTATCTCCTGGCGTACGACAACGTGGTCGTCCCCATCTGCATGTTCGGAATGCTCGCCTACTTCGCGGTACTGCCCACAAAACAGCTGCTTTCCGCGATTTCGGTTCTCGTGGGGTTCGGCGCTCTGGCCGTCTCTGTGGTCGCAAGCGGTTTCCTCTGCGGACTGCACGGAGGCATCGAATTCATCGAGGAGTTGCTGTGCGCGGTGGCGTGGCTGTGGATGTGCATCGGGCTCACGGGGTACATCCGCCTGCGGAGGCAGCAGCACGATGCCCTCAATAAAATCGACGAAAGCGCGGTCTAGCCCGCCTTCCGCGAGGCCTTCCCCTGGTTTTTCACCGCATCCATGGCCCGTGCAAGCTCCTCCGCGTCGGCAAGGTACCGGTGCCCAATGGGGCGAAGCCCCTCGTCGAGTTCGTAGACGAGCGGGATGCCGGTGGGGATATTGAGGGATACGATGTCGGCGTCGGACATGCCGTCGAGATGCTTCACCAGGGCACGGAGGCTGTTTCCGTGCGCCGCGATGATGACCCTCCTTCCGGACGCAACGGCAGGGGCTATTTCATCGTTCCAGTACGGCATGACCCTCGCGACGGTGTCCTTGAGGCATTCCGCCTTGGGGATATCGCATGCGTCAAGGCCTCGGTAGCGCGGATCGGCCGCGGGATACCGGGGGTCGCTCTCATCGAGGTCCGGAGGCCGCACGTCGTAGCTGCGGCGCCACACGTGCACCTGCTCCTCGCCGTATTTCGCGGCCGTTTCGGCTTTGTTGAGGCCCTGCAGGCCGCCGTAATGGCGTTCGTTGAGCCGCCACGAGTTGCGCACCGGGATCCACATGAGATCGAGCCCGTCGAGCACGATCCACAGCGTACGCACGGCCCGTTTGAGAACCGAGGTGTAGGCGACGTCGAAGGAGAATCCCTCGGCGGCGAGGCGACGCGCGGCTGTCGCCGCCTCTTCCCTGCCTTTTTCAGATAAGTCAACGTCGGTCCATCCGGTGAACCGATTTTCCCTGTTCCAGACGCTTTCGCCGTGGCGGAGCAGCACAAGCCGAAACATGACGGCCCCCTTTTTTCTATGCTCGTATCTTGGAGGAACGTAATTTGCTATAATTATCGGAACGGAAATAAAATACTTGGGGAGCCTGTCATGAGCGAACCTTACGCATTCAACTTCAGCGACGACGTTTCTATTGTTCTTGCAGGACCGGCGGGCCTCGGAATCAACACCATCGAGGGCCTTGTTTCCCGCATCCTGCGCCTTGCGGGGTACAACGTGTTCAGCACCAGCGAATTCATGTCGCGCATCCGCGGCGGAAGCAATTCGACGGAGATTCGGGTGTCTTCTCTCAAAATCGCCACCTACGTCGATAAAATGGACGTTCTGGTTCCGCTCGACGCCGCGGCCCTGCGGCATTGCGAAAAAAGAATATCGCCGAAAACGCTTGTCCTCGGCGAACGCGATCTGCTCGGCGGGGCTTTCCCGATTGTGGACATCCCCTTTGCAAAAACGGCACAGGAGGCGGGCGGAAAAATATACTCGAGCTCGGTGGCGGTCGGGGTGGTGTGCGCGCTGTTCGGCGTCCCCGGAAATCTCGTTTCGGAGCACATCAAAGGATTCTTCGGGACAAAAAAACCAGACATTGCCGAAAAGAACGCCGACGCGGCGCGCAGGGGCCACGAACTCGGCTCGGCTTTGGTGAGGCGGGGCGTCGTTTCGATCTCCGTCACGAAGGACCCTTCCGTCAAGGATGAACTTTTTCTCTCCGGCTCCGACGCGGTGGGCCTGGGAGCGCTTTCCGCGGGGTGCGATTTCGTGTCGTCGTACCCCATGTCGCCGTCCACCAACGTGCTCACCTTTCTCGCCGAGCACAAAAACGAGTTCGGCATCGTCGTGGAGCAGGCGGAGGACGAAATATCGGCAGTCAACATGGCCCTCGGCGCCTGGTACGCCGGCGCGCGGGCGCTGGCCACCACCTCGGGCGGCGGGTTCGCGCTCATGACCGAGGGAATAAGCCTGAGCGGCATGCTCGAAACGCCGGTGGTTGTCCACGTGGGCCAGCGGCCCGGGCCCGCCACCGGGCTCCCCACCCGCACCGAGCAGGCCGATTTGGATCTTGTATTGTATGCCGGCCACGGCGAATTCCCGCGGGCCGTGTTCGCTCCCGGCACGCTTGCGACCGCAATAGAAGCCGTGCAGCGCGCCTTTACCGTTGCCGACAAATATCAGATACCGGCGTTCGTCCTCACCGACCAGTATTTTCTCGACTCCAACGCGGCAATGCAGCCGCCCGACCTGTCGAAATTCACGGTGAGAAAGCATATCCAAAAGACGGGCGCGGACTATAAACGCTACGCTCTCACCGAAAGCGGCCTCTCACCGCGGGGCGTACCGGGATACGGGGACGGCATCGTGTGCGTCGACAGCGACGAGCACACCGAAGAAGGGTACATTACCGAGGACCTCGACCTGCGCACCCGCATGGTCGACAAGCGGTTTGGCAAGGTGAACTGGGACGCCGACGATCTCATGCCGCCGCGGTTCGTGGGGCCCGATTCGCTCACCAATCTCGTGGTGTGCTGGGGCTCCAACTACTTTGCGGTCCGCGAGGCGCTCATCAGGCTCGGATGGCCCGACACCGCGATGCTGCATGTCGCACAGGTGCATCCCTTGCACCCGATGGTCGACGTGGCCCTGGCAAAGGCCAAAAGGGTGTTCGTGGTCGAGAACAACGCGACCGGGCAACTGGCAAGGCTTCTCAAGGTCCGGCTGGGATACGAAACGCACGAACATATACTCAAGTATAACGGGGTGCCTTTTTCCGTTGAAGAACTGGTGGAAAAAATCGGGAAGGCAATTGGCAAAAGTTCAAAGTGAAAAGTTGAACGTTTGCCGTTGCCCGTCCGCTTTCGTTTTACCTTTAACATCAGACTTTCATATCGTGGTCGCGACACAAAGGAAGCCGCTATGACCCAGACAGCCTTTGACAAGGAAAACTCCGACATCGCCTGGTGCCCGGGGTGCGGAAACTACTCCATTCTCGACGCCATCAAGCAGGCGGTTGCCAAGCTCGGCATCACCCCGCAGAACCTGGTGGTCGCCTGCGGCATAGGGCAGGCGCCAAAAACGCCGCACTACTTCAACACCAACATGTTCAACGGCCTGCACGGCAGGGCGCTGCCGGCCGCCACGGGGATAAAGGCGTCAAACCCGTCCCTCACGGTGATTGCCGAGGGCGGGGACGGGGATATGTACGGCGAGGGCGGCAACCACTTCATCCACACGGTTCGCAGAAACCCCGATATAACGCACATCGTCCACGACAACATGGTGTACGGCCTCACCAAGGGCCAGGCCTCGCCCACCTCCAGACGCGGGTTTGTAACTCCGGTGCAGGTCGACGGCGTGATCCTCGAACCGTTCAATCCGGTTGCCGTCGCGCTGGCGCTCGGCGCGTCGTTCGTGGCCCGCGCTTTCGCCGGCGACGTCCCGCAGACCGTTGAAATAATCATGAAAGCCATCCGCCATAAAGGCTATGCGCTCGTCGACATCTTTCAGCCGTGCGTCACGTTCAACAAGGTCAATACCTTCAAATGGTTCAAGGACAATACGTACTACCTCGACGATACCCGTGACGCATCGGACCGGGTGCAGGCATTCGAGCTTGCAATAAAGACGGATTCGTATCCGCTCGGTGTCTTTTATGTCAACGAACATAAAGTACCCTTCGAGGAGGCCTGCGGCGCCTACAAGGACGACAAGCGGCCCTTGTTCGAACGGAAAACAGACCAGAAAAAAGTCCAGGAATTAATGGAACGAGTGGGACGAAGCTAGCGGCCGCAGATCCGAAGCGGTCACACATTCCTCCGTCGCCAGCGTTGCCCGCCTTTCCACCGTCCCACTTTGCTTGTCCCGCCGGAATGAGATATTTTTGTGCCTCCCATCCAATGGCGTTGGAACCGTCTTTATCCCGCGTACCTATTGAACCGGAGTTATGTATGCACACCAAGAAACACGACAGTTTTTTCGACGAGGAAACCTCCGAGACCAAGGCGGAGAAGGAACTCCTCGGCATGATCGGCGCCTATGACAAGCCGACGCAGGCCGGCTTGGAGGTTGGCTCCAAGGTCTCGGGCAAAATCCTTAAAATCTCCGACAAGTACGCCTTTGTGGAAATAGGCGGCAAGAACGAGGCCGTTGTCGAATTGTCCGAGCTGGCCAAGGAAGACGGAACCCCGTCGGCGGGGCCCGGCGACGTGTTCGAGGGCTACGTGGTGTCGCTGTCGGGCGGGGTCACGCTGTCGAAAAAGCTCAGCTCCAGGGCCGGAGCGGAATCGTCGATGGGAGACATCATCAATGCCATGAAGTCGAACCTGCCCGTGGAGGGGAAAATCACGGGCATCAACAAGGGCGGCTTCAACGTGAAAATAATGGGACAGCGGGCCTTTTGCCCCATTTCCCAGATGGACCTCAAGCGCGTGGAAGACCCGAACGTGTTTCTCAACCGATCGCTTTCCTTCGTGATAACGCGGGTCACCGAAGGCGGTCGCAACATCGTGGTGTCGCGGCTGCCGCTTCTTGAGGCGGACATGGAAAAAATCCTCGACGACCTCGCATCGTGCATGGAATCCAAGACCGCGGTTCCCGGCACGGTCAGCAGAATAATGCCCTTCGGCCTGTTCGTCGACCTGGGAGGGTTCGAAGGGCTCGTTCACATTTCGGAGGTGTCGTGGGAGCGGGCCGAGGACCTGTCCAAAACGTTTACGCAGGGGCAGAAGGTCGACTGCCTGGTTCTGGGCGTCGAGCGCGGGGAGCCGCTGCGCCAGTCAAAGATTTCCCTCTCAATCAAGCAGATCCACGCCAACCCATGGACCACGGTGTCCGCGCAGTTCGCCCCGGGGCAGACCGTTCGCGGAAAAATCACCCGCCTTGCCAATTTCGGCGCGTTCGTCCAGCTTATCCCGGGGGTGGAAGGGCTCATACACGTTTCGGAAATGAGTTGGGAAAAAAGAGTACGACACCCCGGCGACGTGGTTACGGAAGGGCAGGAAGTGACGGTAACGATCCTCCGGGTCGACGCCGACAAACGCGAAATCTCCTGCTCGCTCAAGGACGCGGAAGGCGATCCGTGGAACGGAATCGAGGAGCGGTTCGGGCCGGGCTCTTCGGCCCAGGGCACCGTCGAGCAGAGCACGAAGTTCGGGCACTTCGTCAACCTGTCGCCCGGGATAACCGGGCTCCTCCCGTTCTCGAACATCTCACCGGAAAAAAAGGAATCGATTAAAGTGGGGGCAACCGTCGAGGTGACCGTCGAATCGATCGACGTCGAGCGGCGAAGGATATCCTTGTCGCTCGGCAAGGCCGAGGAACGCAGGCAGGAATCCGAGGTGCGGCAGTTCCTCGACACGCAGAAGCAGGCCGCCCCGCCGTCGGCCGACACCGAATTCGGCGCCGCGCTCAAGCAGGCGCTTCAGAAAAAGAAATCGTAGACGGGGAACCTCATGGCCCGAATTCTCGTCGTGGGCGGCGCGGGTTACATAGGCAGCCACGTGGTGCGCGCGCTTCTTGACAGGGGCGATGACGTCACGGTTTTCGACAACCTGTCGACCGGCTGCCGCGAGAACCTTTTCCCCGAAGCGTCCTTCGTGCAGGGAGACATTCTCGACTGCCGTCCGCTGTTCCAAACCGCGCGCTCCGGCTTCGACGCCGTCATCCACCTCGCCGCGTTCAAGGCCGCGGGCGAATCAATGACGTCGCCCGAAAAATACGCGACGAACAATCTCTGCGGCACCATAAACATCCTCAATGCCGCGGCCGAGGCCGGGATTCCTCGGATCGTCTTCTCGTCCACGGCGGCGGTCTACGGGGTGCCCGTCCGCATCCCCATGGACGAAGCCCACCCCACCGAGCCCATCAATTTCTACGGGTTCACGAAACTCGAAATCGAACGGCTCCTCTCCTGGTACGAGCGGTTGCGCGGAATCCGCTTTGCCGCCCTCAGATATTTCAACGCCGCAGGGTACGACCTTGACGGAAGGGTGCGCGGCCTGGAAAAGAATCCCCAGAACCTTCTGCCGATCATCATGGAGACCGCGGCCGGGATCCGCCCGTTTTTGTCCGTATTCGGCGAGGACTGGGACACGCCCGACGGAACGGGCGTCCGGGACTACATCCATGTGAGCGATCTCGCCGAAGGCCACCTTCGCAGCCTCGATTACATTTCGAATCGTGGCGAAAGCATCACCGTGAACCTCGGAAGCGAAACCGGGATCAGCGTAAAAAAAATGATAGATGTCGCCCGCCGCGTCACGGGAAAGTCCATCGAGGCCAGACCCGCTCCACGGCGACCGGGTGATTCGGCCATCGTCGTCGCGTCTTCGAAAAAGGCCGGGGAGATGCTTGGGTGGCATGCCCGCCGCAGCGACTGCGAAACGCTGATCGCAAGCACCTGGAAGGCGTACGCAACTCGCTCCTGACTTTCTTTTTTCCGCACGAATTTTCCGCTACAATCGAAATATAAAAGGACGTGCATGGGCCGGGCGCGAGGCGTAGACTTCCTCAGAGGAGAGTGATGCGTATCCGTCTTTCTACGATGAACTATCGGGCGCGACTCTTGTGGGGCTTGCTCATTGTCAATATTCCCATGTTCGTTATCCTGTCGGCCAACGAGATTATCGCGGTCAGGAATTTCGCCTTCCAACGGGAGATAAATGCCATCACCACGGAAGGGCAGTTTCTCGCGGCCGACGTATCGGACGCGCTTCTCAATCATGATCGCGGCAGACTTCAGGAAATTCTCAGTTTTGCGACACACGAGCACCCGATCAAGGAAGCTTCCATTCTCGACAGCGAAAGCGTGGTGCTCGCCTCGACCAATCCCGCCCTAGTGGGAGAGAAGCGTCAGTCGGCGCTACTGCCGCCGGCGTCGAAAATCCGCGGAAAAACGTTTCTCACTTCGTTCCCCATTCACGGGAAACCACAGGGAGGCAACGGGCCGCGTTTTCTGCAGATCAAATACTCCCTGGAGGGAGCATACGGCGATATTGCCTCGACCGTGCTGTGGGAAATCGCGATAGATTCCGTCGAGATACTGATCATTCTGCTTGTCGCATGGTTCATTTCCGGGCTGCTTGAAAGGCCCCTCGTGGAATTGCGCGAGGTGTCGGACAAAATGGCCACCGGCGATTTCTCGCAAAGGGTGAATGCGGCCTCCCATGACGTCGTGGGAAGACTCGCCTCCGCGTTCAACAACATGGCATCGAGGCTTCAGATTCTTACCGAATCGATGCAGCAGGAAATAGACCGCGCCACCGCGGAGCTTGCCGGCCGCAACAGGGATCTGCGCGAAAAGCAGGTCCAGCTTGAGGCATCGAACAAAAAGCTGCGCGAACTCGACGCTCTCAAATCGGATTTCGTTTCGATGGTTTCCCACGAATTGCGCACGCCGCTCACCTCCATCATCGGGTTTGCCAAAACCTTACGGAGCCTGCCGCTATCGGACGAGCAGCGGAAGCAGTATTTGTCCATAATAGAATCCGAAGGGAAAAGGCTTTCATCGCTCGTCGAAGAATACCTCGATATTTCCAAGATCGAATCGGGAAGCATCTCGCTCCAACGGAGCCCCATCAAACCGGCGCACCTCATCCGCTCCGTAGTGGAGTCATTCTCGGCCGCGGGCTACACGGGAATAATCGTCGATATTCCCCCGCTTATGCCCGATGTCATGGCCGACGAGGAAAGAATCCTCATGGTTCTGTACAATTTTCTCGATAACGCGGTCAAATATTCCGGGAACCCTCGGGACATTGCCGTCACCGCCCATGTGAAGGAGGGGGGAATCGTGATAAGCGTGCGGGACGCGGGCCCCGGTATCGACCCGGCCGACGTCGACAGGATATTCGAAAAGTTCTACCGAGGAAAAAACCCGGCGACGCTCCGCAACCGCGGCAGCGGCCTGGGCTTGGCGATTGCTAAAGGAATAGTAGAGGCCCACGACGGCAAAATCTGGTGCGAGTCCATGCCGGGAAGGGGAAGCACGTTCAGCTTCTTTTTGCCGTTCACCCATTCCCCGTCCGGGCAGCCTTCGATACCGGAAGCCGGACAAAAAACCTGAAGAGGAAACCGTGGGTCAACATTCGATACTCATTGTCGACGACGACCCCAACGTCCGGGAACTCCTGCGCGTCAATCTCACCGCGCAGGGTTACGACGCCATTACGGCCGAAAACGGCGCGGAGGCGCTCGCGGCAATCGAACGGCGCCTTCCCCGGCTCATTATTCTGGACGTCATGATGCCCGAAATGGACGGGTGGGAGGTGTGCAAGCAGGTTCGGGACAAATACCGGGATTCGATACGAATAATCATGCTCACCGCCAAAGATACGGCGCGGGATAAAATAATCGGAAAGGACATCCTCAAAGCCGACGAATATCTCACCAAACCGTTCGACATCGACGAACTGCTGGCGACCGTGCGCCGGCTGGTTCTCTAGGAAGGCCCATGCCGCCCGTGAGCGCCCAGGGAATATCCGACATCGTTCTTTCGGGAACCGCGGTGTCGCCGGGAATAGGCGTCGGTACGGCGTATCATTTCACGCAGATCGATTTGACCTCGCTCCAGGAGCGCCGGCTTCCCGTGGATGACCTCGAAGCCGAGATGGCGCGCCTCGAATCAGCGCATAGCAAAAGTATCGAGCAACTCCGCGTCCTGCAGGGCGGGAGCAAAGACGGGCCCTCGGACATTGCCGACATTTTCCAGATGCAGGTACAAATTCTTTCCGACGTCGCGTTTCTCGCCTCGATTAAAAACGACATTTCCGAGAGCAAGGCGAACATAGAATACGTAATCGCCAACAGCATCCGCGACCTCGAAAAAAAATTCCTCGCGATGGAGGACGAAGTCTTCCGCTCGAAACTGCTCGATGTCCAGGACGTTTACCACCGGCTGCTCCGCAACATCCTCGACATCGAACACGTGCGGGTGACGCCGTTGCGAAACATCCCCGCGGGGGTCATCATGGTTGCCGAGCAGCTCCTTCCGTCGGACATCGCCCTTTTGGACCTGGAGAAAATAGCGGGAATCGTCATCGAGAACGGCTCGACGGTCTCCCATGTCTCAATCATCGCCAAATCGCTCGGCATTCCCGCGCTCATCAACGTGTCGGGAGCGCTTTCGCTCGTGCGTCCCGGTTCCCCGCTCATCGTCGACGGCAACGAGGGCAAGCTGCTCATATCCCCCTCTCCCGCCACGGAGGCCCGCTTCAAGAAGGCCGAATCCGCGGCTTCTCGGCGGCCCGCCCGCTTGGGAAGGGCGAGAAAATGTCTCACCAAGGATCGGTGTGCGGTGCGGCTCGAGGCGAATGCCGGCTCCCTGCCGGAAGTAAAGGAAGCGCTCGCCTGCGGCGCGGAAGGAATCGGGCTGTTTCGATCCGAACTCTTCTACCTGTCGCTCAAGAAGCTGCCGTCCATAGACGAGGAGGCCTCTTATTACGAGTCAATTCTCTCGTTTTGCAAAGACACTCCCGTCACCATCCGTCTTCTCGACACCGGCGCCGACAAAACCCTTCCCTATCTCACGCCCCTCCGTGAGGAAAACCCGTATCTCGGCGTGCGCGGGGTGCGGTTTCTGCTCGAAAACCCCGGTTTACTTGAAAACCACCTTACCGGCATCCTGAGGGCCTGCCGCCGGGACGCAGGCCTGAGGATACTGATTCCCTTCGTGACGCTGCCGCGGGAAGTGGAGGCGGTGGCGGAGACGCTTCAAAGGGTGGGGAAAAAAGAAGGGGTTCCCCGCTCCCGCTATTCGCTGGGCATCATGGTCGAAGTACCCGCCGTTATCGTTTCACTCCGGTCATTTCTCGATAAAGTTGATTTTCTCAGCATCGGCACCAACGACCTTATTCAATACGCATTTGCGGCGAGCAGGGAAAACGGCAGGCTCGAACGGTATAGGGCCGCCTCCTTCGGCGTGCTCCTTGCTCTCATCAGACAAATCTGCGGCGCGACCGCGGACCGCCGCCTCGACATTACGGTCTGCGGCGAAGTCGCTTCCGACACCGCCCTTGCCCCGCTGATCGTGGGCGCCGGGATTCGCTCGCTTTCGATGAGGCCGTCGGCGCTGCCGCTGGTTCGCGGAGAACTGGAGAGAAAAACGATCCGGGAAATGGAAAAAATGGCGGTAGAATACAAGGAGAAGGGATAGCTTCTCAGGCCCGGATCGCACACTCCGAAACGAACTCCGCCATGATGTCCCGGTATGCCGCTATCTCCGAATCGGGAATCGGTTCACGGTCGGCCATTGAGGAATCCAGAAGCCTTCCTTTTACCCGCATGGGCTGCAAAAACGCCCTTTTCACGCCGTTGACAAGCTCACCTATCTCGCGGATTACCTCCCGGTCGACGATGCCGGGTGCGAGGGTAATTCTCACTTCCGAACGCTCCCCCATCGCTCGCGCCATGTCGACCGAACGGGCAATTCTATGCGCCGTATCCGAGTACGGCGACGCGAGGAGCATGGGGTACAGCCGCGGCGCGGTCTTTACGTCGAGCGCCAGATAATCAGGCTTCACCGCCTCGGCCGCGTCGGGGAGCAACCCGTTGGTGTCGAGCTTCACCAGGTATCCAAGCGACCGAATCCGGGAAGCCGCATCGGCAAGGCCGGCGTGCAGCGTGGGTTCTCCCCCCGACAGGACTACGCCGTCGATGAGCCCTTTCCTTTTTGCGAGAAAGTCCGCGATGTCGCCGGGATCGACGAATGACGACGACGCGGCGTTCACGATGTCGGGATTGTGGCAGTACGGGCAGGCGAGGTTGCACCCGGAAAAAAAGAGGACGGCCGACACCGTCCCCGGGAAATCGACGAACGAATTCTTGTGCCAGCCCGCTACGCCGGTGATGCCGGTTCGCATGCGACGACTTTCTCCACCGGACGAGAAGGCGCGGCGACCGCCTGTTCGGTCATCTTGAAAATCTTCCGGTCGCGGTATTCGGACTTTTTCCCGCAGTTCCAGTTCTGTACCGGCCGGTAGTATCCGACGATTCGCGAATACACCTCGGTTTCCTCGCCGCAATTGGGGCAGGAGAACTGTTCGCCCCTAAGGTAGCCGTGGTTGTTGCACACCGAGAACGTGGGGGTAATTGTAAAATAGGGTATTTCGTAATTCGAAGCGATTTTTCTCACCAGCCGCTTGCAGGTTTCCGGATCGTCAATCGACTCGCCGATGAACGCGTGGAACACGGTTCCGCCCGTGTAGAGTTTCTGAATATCGTTCTGCATGTCGAGTGCCGTGAACACGTCGTCGGTGGTGTTGACGGGCAGCGCGGTGGAATTGGTATAGTACGGATTTTCGCCGCCCGAAATGGCCATACGCGAGAATTTCTGCCGGTCTATCTTCGCGAGCCGGTAACTGGTCCCTTCGCCCGGCGTCGCTTCAAGGTTGTACAGGTGCCCCGTCTCCTCCTGAAAGCCCGCCAGTTTTTCCCGCATGTGGATCAGCACTTCCTTGGCGAAATCCCTCGCCTCCGCGTGCGTGAGGTCTTTGCCCATGAAATTGAGCGTCGATTCGTTCATGCCGATGAGGCCGATGGTTGAAAAATGATTGTTCCAGTGGCGCAGGTAGCGCTGCGTGTAGGGGAAAAGTCCCTGATCCATGAGACGCGTGATGACGCGCCGCTTTATCTCCAGGCTGTCGCGGGCGACGCACATTAGGTGATCGATCTGAGAAAAGTAGTCTTCCTTCGACGACGACAGGTAACCGATGCGGGGCAGGTTTAACGTCACCACGCCGATGCTGCCCGTGAATTCGTCGGAACCGAATAGCCCGCCGCCACGGTTGCGGAGTTCGCGTTTGTCGAGCTGCAATCGGCAACACATCGACCGTACGTCGCCGGGGTTGAGGTTCGAATTGATGAAATTCTGGAAATAAGGCGTGCCGTATTTGCCGGTCATCTTGAACAGGAGCCGGGCGTTTTCGCTGTCCCAGTTGAAATTCCTGGTGAGATTTATGGTGGGAATGGGATAGCTGAACCCGCGGCCGTTGGCGTCGCCCTCGATGAGTACCTCCAAAAACGCCTTATTCACCACATCCATTTCCTTCTGGAATTCGCCGTACGTCGCGTCGATGGTTTTGCCGCCCACGATGGCGGGCTGTTCCCGGAGGTCGTCGGGCACCACCCAGTCGAGCGTAATATTGGTGAACGGCGCCTGCGATCCCCAGCGCGACGGCGTGTTGACGCCGAACACGAACGACTGGACGCATTGCTTCACCTCGGCGTAGGACATCTTGTTGTAGCCCACGAAAGGCGCGAGGTAGGTGTCGAAGGAGGAAAACGCCTGCGCGCCCGCCCATTCGTTCTGGAGAACGCCCAGAAAATTCACCATTTGTTGCACGAGGGTCGAAAGATGCCTCGGAGGTTTGGAAGAAATTTTTCCCCGTATTCCGCCGAGCCCTTCCGCGATGAGTTGGCGCAGCGACCATCCGGCGCAATACCCGGAGAACATGGAAAGATCGTGGAGGTGGATTTCGCCGTTGCGGTGGGCTTCGGAAATTTCATGCGGATAAATGTTTTCGAGCCAGTAATTTGCCGTGATGGCGCCGCTGTTGTAGAGGATGAGCCCCCCCAGCGAGTAGCTCACGTTGGAATTTTCGTTGACGCGCCAGTCCTCCTGTTTGAGGTAACCGTCCATGGTGTTTACTATGTCGAGAAGAATGTCCTTGGTGGTGCGCGCACGCCTTCGCTGTTCGCGATACAGGATGTACGCTTTGGCTACCCGCGCATGCCCGTTTTCAATAAGGACTTTTTCAACCAAGTCCTGGATTTCCTCGACGGCGGGAATCGAATTGGAATGAAACTTTTCACCGATGGCGCGTTCCACCTGCTTTGCGAGGTTGAGCGCAAGCCCGAAGTCCTTGCCGCCCACCGCCTCCGCGGCCTTGAAAATCGCGTTCGCGATCTTGTAATTGTCGTAGGGAACGAGCTTTCCGTCCCGTTTTCTTATGGTCGAAATCATTGTTCCGTTCCTTCCCGGTTCCGGCACAGAACACGGCACGCCACGCACTTTTCTCTTCCGCGCGCACCCGAAAAGGAATGCGCACAAACAAGAGTCATGCCGTCAAGCGCAACGATGTTCCGTACAAAAGAGGGGATCCTGTTTGATTGAGGGAACCACAACCCATGCTACACTGACGATAAACAGTATACAATATATTCGGGAGAGCTGTCAATAGGGCGGAAGGACGCGACGCGAGGAACGACGATGACGTAAGAAAAATTAATTTGACTTTTGGACAGAAGGGAAAAAACAGCCAAGAAAATCAAACGACACTACCACTCCGGCGCACAGGACCGCCCGTCGCTTTTTCCCGGCGCCCGCGAAAACGAAGGCATCTATTTCGGCGCCGCCATCCCCGTCGACAACCCCGACACGGCGTCCACTTTTTTTGCGATGATGTGCGGGGTCACGAACACGATGAGGTCGCTTTTGTTGACCGTCTTGCTGGTAACCTTGAACAGGTGGCCAATAAACGGGATATCCTTGAGAAACGGAATGCCTTGTTCGGTGTAGTTCTGGTCGTTGGAGGTGAGCCCGGCAATCACCACGGTCTCGCCGTCCGACACCACCACGTTGGTCTGTGCGCTCTGTTCGCTGATGATGGGTTGATCGTTGGTAAGCGAGTAGGAACTCTTTCTCGGGTTAAGGCTGAGCATGATCCGCTTGTCGCCGGTGATGTGCGGCGTCACGGTCATCTCGGTACCGGCGGTAACCATCGTAATGACCGTGTTGAACGCCTTGTCGAGCGACTTGACGGGCACCTGGCTGCCCATAAATACGTGAGCCTCCTTGTTGTCAAGAGTCGTTATCTGCGGCTGTGCCACCACCTCGGCCTTGTTGGTCTGAAGGAGATACTCGAGCGTGGCCGCGAGCTTGTCCTGGCCGAGGATACCGAAGGTGACCCGCTCCAATGCCGACTGGATAACGCTGGACACTTGCGTTCCCGGTACATGCTGCGCCGACACTTGGTTTCCGGCGAGATTGTCGAAATAACCCCATCTGATCCCGAGAGCCTGGGCCGCGCCCGAGTTCACCTCGAGTATCTTGCAGGAAATCGCCACCTGATCGGTTTCGACGTCAAGCTCCTGGATGGTCTTCTTGATCTGATCGATGTTTTGCTGCGTATCGAAGATTATTATAGCGTTGTTTCTTTCGACCACCGTGATTTTCCCGCGGGGGGACAGCAAGGCGGTAATCGAGTTGTTCATTTCTTGGGCGCTTACATTGTTGATTTTTACAACCTCGCGCTTGAGTTCCTGGACGGCCTGCTCGGCCTGGTTGGTGGTGGCGTCGGCAAGCTGCTGCTTGCGGTACTCCTCCGAAGGGACGATATACAGGTACGAAGGCTCCTTGATTACGGTGAGATTCGTTATCTTGCAGATGATGCCGAGAATCTCCCGCCATGTCTTGTTCGTGACGGTGAGCGAAACCGTGCCCGACACCTTATCGCCGAGCACGATATCGTAACCCGCGTATTCGGACAACTGCTTGAACACCGACCGCACGTCGGCGTTGATTTGCGAGAAGCTCGCTATGGGCTTTTCCCTGCCGAGTTTTTTGTCGGACGATGACTGATCGCTTTGCCACGAGGAGTCGTCCTGACCCCAAGCCACCACGGCGGCGGCGCAGAGAAGTAATGCCGCGAGCACCGCGGCGACGCGCACAATCGACGACGGCCTGACTGTTGTGTTCATACTCAGCCTCATTTTTCTTTGTCCCTGAAGAGTTTGAGGGCATAGGTCCTGGAAATGCCGAGTTCATTCAGAAGAAACAGTACCTTGTCGGGCTGTATTTTCAACACGTAACCATTCTGAACGGGATCGTTTTCCCGGAGCGCGACCGCTTTTTCCTTGCCCTTTGAGGTTTCAAACAGGGCGATACGATCGGCCTGATCGTATAGAATACCGACCAGCGACAAATCCTGGACATTGCGCACTTTGCTGTCTTCCTCCCCGGTGAGCGGGACGAACGGGTCGCGGCCGTATATATGATATTCCACCTGTTGTCGTGCCGTGATGCTTTTTTCGCTCTGCATTTGCGCACTGTCCCGCGCACCGACCGCGAACCGCAGGAGGGTATCGTTCATCGAGGCTCCGCCGCCCCCATTCCCCAAGGCATTTTTTTTGGCCTCGCGGTCGGCGGAATCGCGTGCCGCGGCCTTGGCCTCAAGCGCCGCTTTTTTCTGCGTCTCACGCTCGGCTGCGAGTTTTTCCTTTGCAAGTTTTTCCTGCGCCGCCTTTTCCTTTGCGGCCTCGACCCGAGCCGCCTTTTCCTCCGCCGCCTTCTGTTGTGCAAGCCGCGTCTGGACGGTCTTTTCAATCTGTTCCAGAATTGCCCTGGAGGCGCGCGCGCTATCCGTCACCGAGGTGGCGGGAAGCCATCCGGCGGTATCGTCTTGGGTGCGAACGTGCATCCAGCCCTGTTTTTTCTGGAGAAGCGTCGTGACGTCTCCGGCCAAAAGCCTAGCAATCTCATTATTTCCTGCGGTGGGAGCGGATCGGAGGCTCGTATTGTCTTTCATTACAATGAGGCGTACGGCAGGAGGCTGCTTCGCCGAGGCGACCGGAACCGACGCCGACGGTGTCTGTTCCGACGCCACGGAGAAACTTCCGCCGGTTTCCTCCCGTACCGTGAAGGTCTTTGCCTTCTGCAGAGTTCCGGCAATATCCGTCATCGCCTTTTTCTTTATTCCTTCCACGTCCACTTCTAACCGCGGCAGCTTTGCAAATTTGTAATTCAAGGCCCGCCCTTTCGCCGCCGACCACAACGACAGGCTCTGCAGGGAATCTCCCGTGGTGTAGATCACCAGCCGTTCGGGAAACGCCCGCATCACCGCATTTTCAAGCTTGCGAGGCGGCATATACACCGACGCCCCGAGCCACATCGTGCCCCCGTGGGCGATTTGCTTGAACTCGACGGCGCTTGTCGGATCGTTTTCGGGAGTAAACCGGGTTTCGGGAAGCCCGCTCGTCGCGTTGACGAAAAGTACCACGATTTTATCCTTCTCGCTTTTGAACCGCATAGTAGTGGCAACGTCAAACGAGAAGGTAAACACCTCCACGTTGTCCCGCACCATTACCGATACGTCGGTAAGTCGGGATGAACCGCTCCCGCGCGCGGGAGGCTCCTGTAAGGGAGGCGCCGCGGCAACCTTCGCCTGCGGGGCCGCGCTCCAGGAAAAAACCGGCGCGGGATTCCGCGACAGAAGAATTACCCATTTCGTTTCCTTCTGTTTTGAAATGGCGGGCCTGTCGAGGCTGCCGTCCACGGCAACGATCATGTCGATGGAATTTCCAGCCGCATTTTCGCTCACGCCGATGCGAGAGACCGGGCACCCTCGAGGAAACGTGGCGAAAGTGAAGTCTTCGAGGCCGTATATCACGTTCATGCAATGTATCCCGACCAGAACCTGCCCGGACTTCTTCGGCGAGGCCTTTTCCTCAATTTTAACGGGGAACGAAGCGTCGGCGCGCAGCGTGAGTGCAACGCCCTTCGGTCCTCCTACCATTTCAATACCGGACAACACGGCCGGTGCGGCGCCGCTCACGCCCGTCCAACACAAGAACGAGGCCGCGACCCGAAGCAGCAGCGTTAAGGAAATTGTTGTTCGCCGGAACGTCATGTCTCGCATCCTACTTTTTCGACGAAAACGTCGTCATCTGAAACGACGCGCCGATGCTGTTGATCGGCGTCCCGTGCTCTTCCGCTTCCTGTTTCGATTGCGCGTAACCGGAGTTGAAGTGTATCGCGACACGGGTCAGGTTGATAATCAAGGGCATGTTGGCCAGGTAACCGAAGAACTGCGCAAGCTGGTGGTATCCTCCAATCACGGAAAGGTTATATCTGTTTTCCACATAATATTCCTTCTGGACGTCGGGCTGCGGAGTGAAAGTCGTGGTCACGATGTCGGTCGCATGCGCGACGCCGGTGATGTCCCGAATAAGTTTGGGTATCTCCTTCTGGTCGGGAAACATCGACTTCAGGGAATCAAGACGAAGGCTCGCGGCCTCAATATCTTTTTCGAGCGTCTTGAGCTGCGGTTTAAGGATGAGAATGTTGTTCAGCTCCGTCTGCTTCTTTTTAAGGTCGGCTTCCAGCTTGGTTTTATTTTCGCTGATTTCCTTATACACAAACTGATACCATAAGGCTCCCCCTATCAAGCCCACAGCTATGATGATGGCGACGTTTCTCACCTCGGGTTTTTTAAAATTGATCTTAAGATTCATGTTCATGGTGTTCCCTCACCGAGGCGCCTTGGCCGTGGCCGTGTCCTTGACCGCCTGCTCTATCTGGGCGTCTGGATTGATAGTGCAGGACAGGGAGAAGCTGTACATCTTTACCGGGCCTCCGACTTCGTTGATTCCGGACAAATCTACCCCGCGGATGTAATTGCTTTCCTGGAGCCTCGTCATGAAGTTGGCGACTTCCGGAAACGAAAGAGTGGTGCCGTTAAGAAGCAACCCGGGAGGCGTCTGATCTTTTTCCTCAATAGACGACAGCCAGGTGAAATCGGGAAGCTTCTGGCACATGACTTCCATGAGCCGTACCCATTTCTCCCGGTTGACGTTTATTCGTTCGAGCGCGACTATCTTCTCCTGTATTATCGCGCGATCCGCCTTGAGTTTGGCAATCTGCTGTTTGATATAGGAATTGGCTTTTATCATGCTCTCAACGTTCGCGATATCTTTCTTGCGCTGATCGATTTGCGCGTTGAGGCCGAAGGTGTAACCGGAGATAAGGGCGACAACAATAAGAAGACCGAGGATTGGATAGAACACGTCCCTCGAAATACGAATCCCTTTTTTGTGGACACGGTATTCCGCAGGCAGCAGGTTTATTTCTACGCGTTCTATCATCAGTCAGCCACCTTCCTGAGACCAAGGCCGACGGCAACCGTGAAAATCGCGGAATTTTTCTTCGGATCCAAACCGTGGAAACTGGCCTGATCGAACTCTAAAAACGCCATGGGATTTGATATCTGTACGGTCGTCTGGTGACGTTTTTCAAGAATTGAGGCTATATTGGGGATGTATGCGCCGCCGCCGCTGAGAACAATCTTATTAATGGCATCGTTTTTCTCCGATGTTTTAAAATATGAAAAAGCTAAGTCGATGCCTGTCGACAATTCTTCGGAGGCATAATCAAGGCTCTGGCGTAGTGAATTGGCGTCGAGCGACTGGTTGGTACGTCCCTTGAGAATGTTGATTGCCTCTTCGGTTCCAATGCCGAGATTCCGCTGAAGCGTCTTGGCGTAAAAATCACATGCCGTGGAAATATCACGGGAAGAATGGTATACCCCATCCTTTACGAACGTAACGTTGGTAAGATTGTGCCCGATGTTCACAAGGGCAACTACACCTTCTTCATGGCTGTTGCCGCTTTCCAACGCATAGCAGTTGTTCATCGCAAACGAAACGACATCCACGATAATTGGTTTGAGCCCGGCTTCATACAGTAAATCGATGTAATTCTGCATGATTTGGTTCTTGGCGGCAACAAGAAGCACTTCCACTTCATTGGTTTCCGCTTTCCTGTGGAGGATTTTATAATCGAGCGTGATATCGTCGACATCAAACGGGCTGCGTTGACCGGCTTCCCACAGGATCATTTCCTCTGCGTTTTCATTCGGATCTATCTTGAAAGTCACTTTATCCGAAATGATTCCCTGTCCGGACATCGAAATGGCGACTTCAACTATCGTTGGATCACAATTATTTATGAGCGTGGTGATGTTGTCTATGAGGGCATCCCGGTTCTTTATTTCACTGCCTTCAATGGTCCCGGGCGGAAGGGCTTGAACTCCGGCCGCAAGAAGTTGATGTCCCCCCTTTTTATGATTAACCTTGACAAGCTTAAGGGAATGGTTGCCGATATCCAATCCCGCCGTGCTTGTCTGGCCTCTGAATCTCTGAAGTATATCCATAATTGTTACTGCCCTAAAAATAGCTGATTACAGCAAATCACTTAAGAACCGAAATGAGACAATTCTCCTAACTTTCAATATTTTTCGGAGTTACCAGACTAATATTTACCAAGTTCCCAAAAAATTGTCAAGCAAAAAAAATATAAAAAACCCCAAAAAAAACGTCATACTACATATAACTGTCTGTCAAAATCAAGCCCCAATATATGGTAGCCGAAAGAAGGACAAATTCCGGCACGGAAGCCGAATCGACGGAACATTTACAAGAGGGAAACAAAAAAAATACCCCGCAGCACTCGGGGACGTTTATCCTGAAGAAGCGACTTTGCGGCGCTCGATGAACGTTATCGTACGACCTGCCGTATCCATCCGGAATCGGTTAAGAAAAGCACACATTCCTGTCTTCGCGATACTGCACCGATATGCCCCACCGATTCGATGTCGAGATATGAAGTCTGGCCGTCTTTACGTGGCTTTGCCGACGTGACAAACCATCCGCCCTCGTAATCGGTTCGGGGCAATTCTCCCGTCCACGAGGGATTTTCCTTCAGATGGGCAAGAATCTGCATAAGCCCGTATTCGCATATTTCGGATGCCTTTCGGTTGAGAACCGCCTCATCCGACCGTCCGTTGACCAGAAACCAGGAAATGGCCCCGGCAACCACCGCCAGGGAGATGATTACCAGCGCTATCCAGAGGCCTGCGCCCCCTTTTTGTTCTTTAAACCAACCACGATTCAGCCTTGACATTCCCGCACCCAGCCTCTATTTATGGTAAGGATGACGATTTAAAATAGTAAATGCCCTGTAAACTTGTTCGAGCAGGACGGCAAGGGCAAGTTTATGGCTGTAGGTAAGCGTCGAAAGGCTAATTACCTCCGAACATGACTGTTTGAAATCGGGTGAAATGCCGTACGCTCCTCCTAAAATAAACGTAATCGGGCGGCCGCCGGTCATTTTTCCCGAAAGCCAGCGAGCGAATGCTATGCTTCCGGTAAAACCCTTTCCTTCCTCGGAAAACGCCACCCGAACCGATGCCGGACGGATTCTTTCCGCGGCAAGCCGCGCTTCCGCAGTGAGCCTTTCGCTTATAGAATATGATGAACCTCCCGGTGTTTTGAGATAATTCAATGTAACCGAGGCATAGGGCCTGCACAGCTCGCAATACCGCGCTATCTCCTGATCCAGCGGCTCGCCTTTCCGGCAAAACGTTATTACATCGATTGAAAATGACACTTCGGACTCCGTCGCCGCGCCAAAACCTATCGGGACTCCCTACCGTACGACAAGGATTCTTTGCTCGGAAGCTCCACTTCACGTACCTCGTCGCGTATCAATCCATGCGGACCTCGATTCATCAGGGAAATTCCGAGCGGCGCCCTGAGCGAAAGTATGTTTTCCCGCTCCAACTTCCCGAAAAGCGTCTGGACGATGCCGAGGGACATACGCGAAAGTTCGTTTACAGGCCGGTTCCTATGGCATCTCGTCCCCATGTCCACCTGTACGAAACGCGAGAGGCCGAAAACCCGGTTTATGTCGAAAATCATTCCTATCTCGACCCCGTACCCCGAAGAAAAGGGTATCTTTTCTATGGGCTTTCTGCGAAAGGCGTATTCTCCGGACAACGGTTGATAAATGCCGGCGAGGTGCGGTGCAAACGCGCACAGCAGCGGACGAACCAGTATTTCGGTGACCCTGCCGCCGTAGTTTTCATAGGTGCGGTCGCCGAAAACGAGGGGCCTCTTATAAAACGCCTTGGCAAAAACGATGTCCGGGTCCCCAAAAAAAGGGCCGATGAGTCCATAAACAAAATGAGGCTGGAAATTACTGATGTCGGCGTCGACGCAGACGATGATGTCGCCCTCCGCGACGAACTGCGCCTTCCAGAGCGCGCTTCCCTTGCCGGGCGGCGCGGCATGTTCCCGCGCTACGTCGTTAACATTGTATACTTTCGCGCCGGCGTCCCGGGCGATACTTGCCGTGCCGTCGGAAGAATCGCCGTCCATAACGATTATTTCATCGAGAAGCGCGGCATCTCTCATGAGAGCCTCGCTCGCCTTTTCGACAATAGGGCCGACGGTGGCGGCCTCGTTGAACGTCGGTACGACGAGACTCACCTTCGTTTTGGAAGTTTGCTTTTTTTCTGCGAGCGTTTGAAGCGGAAGAAATTCTTCGTGGCGGAATTCACGGATCATGGGCCCGTCGCGCACGCCTTTCTGTGGAAAAACAGAGGACAATAATATACATATTGACACATAATTCATCGATGTTATATATTACGAGGCGCTATTCTGAACCAAAACAGTTTTTTTTCGACGGAGCTCACATACAAAATGAAAACAGTCGTCATCAGCACCGAGGACATCGCCCGCGAATGGTACGTGGTTGACGCGGCGCACAAAGTCGTGGGCCGCCTTGCGTCAAAGCTCGCCAAAGTTCTTATGGGAAAGGACAAAGTCGCCTACTCGCCCAACCAAGATCACGGAGACCACGTAATCGTCATCAATTCCGACAAAGCCAAGTTTACCGGCACCAAGCCGGAGAACAAAACCTATTTCCGCCATTCCATGTACCCGGGCGGAAAGCGGCAGCGCCCGTTCAAGCAGCAGATGAAGCTGGATTCGACCCAGGTGATACTTCATGCGGTGAGAGGCATGATTCCGAAAACGAAACTCGGCAGGTCCATCATAAAGAAGCTCCACGTCTACAGGACCTCGGAGCATCCCCATGCGTCGCAAAAACCGAAAGAGCTTTCTCTTTAGAAACAATTTTTCCTATTCCATTATAAGGAGATTTCCGCTTTGGATAACATGTTCTCTGCCACAGGAAAAAGGAAGACGGCGATTGCAAGCGTCATTTTGAAGCCCGGAAAAGGCGAAAGAGTCGTCAACGGCGTTCCCATCAAGGACTATCTCAAGAGTGAAGTCCTCATGCTCGACGTGGAGCAGCCGTTCGAGGTGCTCGCGGTGGGAACCTCGTACGACATGGTCGCGCACGTGCTGGGCGGCGGACTGAGCGGCCAGGCGGGCGCGATACGGCTCGGCATTTCCCGTGCATTGGCCAAGATAAGCGAAGAATACCGCAAGCAGCTCCGCAAGAGGGGGCTTGTCACCCGTGACTCCCGCGTCGTCGAACGGAAAAAGTACGGTCAGGCGGGAGCCCGCAGGCGGTTCCAGTTTTCGAAACGTTGATTTCTTTTTCCTTCACATATTCATCACACACACGGTGCCGGCGAAAGACGGGTGCCCTTCTCTCCGGGGAAGGGTTCTCTTTTGCGTGAGCGGCCCCGTGGAGGAACAACCCATTTACCAAAGGAGTTTTTCATGTCGTCCATCACTCTGCAAGATCTTCTCGAGGCAGGAACCCACTTCGGCCATCAGACAAAACGCTGGAACCCGAAAATGCAGCGTTTCATCCTGTGCCCGCGCAACGGTATCTACATCATCGATCTCAACAAAACCCAAAGCGGCCTCGACAAGTATCTCGGCCGGATTCGGGAGGAAGTGAAGCACGGGGGCCGCGTCCTCTTCGTGGGAACCAAGAAGCAGATTAAGGACTGCATCCGGGACGAGGCGACCCGCTGCAACATGCCCTACGTCACCGAACGCTGGCTGGGCGGCATGCTCACCAATTTCCAGACCATCCGTCAGAGCATCGCGAAACTCGATAAAATAGAATCGATGGAAAAAGACGGCACTATGGAGGCGCTCCCCAAGAAGGAAGTGCAGGTCTTGGGTAAAAGGAAGGAAAAGCTGCTCACGCTTCTGAGCGGCGTTCGCACCCTCACGAAACTGCCAAAGGTGATCTTCGTGGTCGACACCATCAAGGAGCAGATAGCCATCGCCGAGGCCAGAAGGCTCAAGATACCCATCGGCGCCATCGTCGACACGAACTGCGATCCGGACGAGATAGATTACCCCATCCCCGGCAACGACGACGCCATCAAGTCGGTACAGCTCATCACAAAGACCGTGGCGGACGCGGTTATCGAGGCGGGCGGCCCCGGCCCCGTGCTTACTACGGCAGAGGATCAGGAGAAGCCCCAGGCGGCGACACCCGAAGCCACCGAGGAAATTGCCGAAATGCTCGAAGGTGCCGATGCGACCGAAACACTCAAGGAAGGTGAAGGGGACGCCGGTACGGCGGCAAAGAAACATCGCGTCGTGCGCAAGAGAATCACCAAGTTCGTCGAAGAGGAATAGGAGAATTTCATGGAAATATCGGCAGCGGTCGTCAAGGAACTCCGCGAAAAAACCGGCCTGGGCATGATGCTTTGCAAAAAAGCGCTCATGGAGTCGAACGGCGACATGACCCTGGCCATCGAATCCCTCCGCAAGCAAGGCCAAGTCACGGCGGCAAAACGCGCGGGCAAGGCCGCCAAGCAAGGTAAGGTCTCCATCGTTTCCGACGAGACCGACGGCATCGTGTACGAGGTGAATTCGGAAACCGATTTCGTCGCCAAGAACGACGATTTCCTCTCGTTCATCAAGAACCTCGGAACCGTCCTGCTCGCCCAAAAGCCGGCCGATATCGCCGCGGCGCGGGCCTTGTCGTCGGATGTGTTCGGCGGCATCACCGCCGAGGCGCGCGTTCTGGAACTCGTGGGGAAAATCGGGGAGAACATCTCGTTCCGCCGGTACCGGAAGGAAACCGTTTCCGGTCCCCAAGAAAAAATTTTTTCCTATGTCCACGGCGAGGGAAGAATCGGCGTCCTGGTGAAGCTCTCGTGCGGCGGCGCCGACGCCGCGAGTTCGGCTCCGGTCGCCGAACTCGGCAAGGAACTCGCCATGCAGGTTGCCGCGGCAAACCCGCTCGCGGTCGATCGTGAGGCGATAAACAAAAATCTCGCCTCGCTTGTCGAGAAAGAAAAGGAAATTTATTTTACCCAGGCGCAGACCTCGGGAAAACCCGAAAAGGTCTGGCCCAAAATAGTCGAGGGGAAACTCGACAAGTTCTACAAGGATTCGGCGCTGGTGGAACAGCCCTATATCCGCGACCCCGACCGTTCGGTAACCGACCGGATAAAGGAAACGGAGAAGGCCGCCGATTCACCCGTCCGGGTCGTTTCGTTCGTGCGCATCGAGTTGGGAGCCGAAGAATAGCCGGGATTCCTACCGGATACGGTCATGCTGAAACCCACCTACAGGAGAATCCTTCTCAAGCTGTCGGGCGAAGTACTCGCTGGCGGCAAAGAGTTCGGTTTGGACGCCGAAGTCGCCGGCAGGATAGCGGACGAAATAAAGGAAGTATACGACGCCGGAGTCCAGGTGGGCGTCGTGATCGGAGGCGGAAACATCTTCCGAGGCGCGGCGGCGCAGGAGTTCGACCGCTCCGCGGCCGACACCATCGGTATGATGGCGACCGTCATCAACTCCCTTTTCCTCAAGGAGCACCTTGAGAAAAAAGGGTGCCGCGCTTCCGTAATGAGTTCGATACCCATCCCAAAGGCCGCGGAGTACTTTGTCGCCGAATCGGCCATGCGCCTTCTTTCGTCCGGCATCGTCGTTATAATCGCCGGCGGAACCGGGAATCCCTTCTTCACCACCGACACGGCCGCGGCGCTCCGCTGCGCGGAACTCAAGGCCGAGGTGCTGCTCAAGGCAACCAAGGTCGACGGCGTGTACGACAGCGACCCGGCACAAAATCCCGCGGCGGAAAAATTCCCCTCCATCACGCACGCCGAGGCCCTATCGAGGAACCTGAAGGTCATGGACGCCACGGCGCTGTCGCTGTGCATGGAAAACGACATTCCGATAGTGGTTTTCAAGCTGCTCGAACGCGGCAACCTCCGCAAATGCGTTGAGGGCGCGGCAATCGGCACCATCGTCAGAAAGGAAATTTGACCATGGGATTCGCAAGCACGGTGTTTACGGAAACCGACCAGCGGATGAAAAAAACCATCGACAATCTCAAGAAGGATTTTTCGCGCGTCCGCACCGGGCGCGCCAGTGCGTCCCTGCTCGACGGCATCACCGTCGACTACTACGGATCGCCCATGCCCGTGAGCCAGACCGCGGCCATTTCGGTCCCCGACGCGCGCATGCTCATGATCCAGCCGTGGGAAAAAAGCATGCTCGGACCAATCGAAAAGGCCATCCAGGCGTCTGATCTGGGACTCAATCCGCTCAACGACGGCAACGTGATCCGGCTCCCCATCCCGCCGCTATCCGAGGAGCGGAGGGCCGAGCTGTTCAAGCACTGCAAAAAGATCAGCGAGGATTGCAAGGTGGCGGTCCGAAACATCCGACGCGATTCGAACGAAAAGCTCAAGAAAGCCGAAAAAGACAAACAGGTAACGCAGGACGAAAGCAAGAAGGGACAGGACGAGATACAAAAACTCACCGACAGGCACATCAAATCAATCGATGATTTGCTCGTGGTAAAGGAAAAGGAAATAATGGAATTGTAACGCCGCCCCGTACGGTTGGCGACGAGAAGGCCCGCGAATGCGGGCCTTCTCGTTTATAAAAGATTTCACGCCGTTACGATGCGACAAAAATTTTCCGGTTTGGTCGACGGCTTGGAAAATCGGTACGAATCATCTCCACTTTACGACCCCGAGAAATTCCTCATGAATCCTTCCATTTGACACCGCGACACCATCCGACGTCAACATCAATTTGTTCCCCGCCCTGTCGCTGCATCTTCCTCCCGCCTCTCGCACCAGAAGCATGCCCGCGGCAAAGTCCCACGGCGACAGCCGGTATTCAAAATAACCGTCGAACCGTCCGCAAGCCACCCAGCACAAATCGAGCGCGGCGCTGCCGAGGCGACGGATTCCCCTGATGTTCGCCTTGAACAGGGAGTGGATTGCGCCAAGGGTCTTTTCCATCAATTCGCCGCGGTCGTAATAAAACCCCGTGGTGATTATCGACTCGGACACGAGGCTGGTTGAAGACACCGAAATCCTCGCGCCGTTGAGAAAGGCCCCGCCTCCTTTTTCCGCGGTGAACATATCTCCGCGCATCGGGTCGAAGACGGCGCCCGCGAGCACCTCCCCGCGTTCGGCGTACGCTATCGAAACGCAGAAATGCGGGATGCCGTGCGCGTAGTTGTTGGTCCCGTCGAGCGGATCGACGATCCAGAGATGGTCGGCGAGGACGCCGGTGTTGCCGCGGCGCTCCTCCGCGAGCATCGAATGTGAAGGAAACGTCTTTCCCACGATGGCCGCGATTTCGTTTTCGCTGGCGATGTCCGTTTCGGTAACGAGGTTGTTTGAGGATTTTTCGACCGCCGCAACGGAATTGAATTGATTGGCGATTATCGTTCCCGCCGCCCGCGCCGCTTCCACGGCGCATTGAAGAATTTGCTCCATCACGCTTCGTCTCTCCTACGAACGATTCGGCACGCGCAACGCCCCGGTAAATTTGTTCCCAAACTCGCGTCCCCTGGCTTATATTAGAAATGAAGGGAAAATTTCGCCGTTGCAACGATGCTGAAAATTTTCCGGCTCCGCTTCGTCAACGGCACACCATATCCAACCGTCAGCAAAGGTTCCCGGTCTCCATGAAAATAGTAATTCCTGTCGCCGGTATGGGCACCAGGCTTCAGCCGCACACATACACGACCCCAAAATCTCTCATGCACGTGGCGGGGAAACCCATTCTGGGCCATATCCTGGACTCCTTCAAGGACATCGAAATAGAAGAAATTATCTTCGTCACCGGCCACATGGGCGACAAGATACGCGCCTACGTCAAGTCGAACTACTCGTTCAACACGCGGTTCGTCGACCAGAAGGAGCCGCTGGGACTCGGCCACGCGATATCGTGCGCCGCTCCGTGGTTCGGGAAATCGCCCGTGCTGATAATCCTCGGCGACACGATACTCGATTTCGACCTTAAGAAATTCATAAGCTCAAAAACCTCGGTCCTCGGCGTGAAGCGCATTAACGCCAACGCCAGGCAGTTCGGCATCGTGTTTACGGGAAAAAACGGCAGGGTAACCAAACTCGTGGAAAAACCCGACGTCGAATCGGGCCTTGCCGCAGTGGGGTTGTATCTCATCCGCGACGCCGCGCTGCTCGCGAAAACGCTTTCCCTGATGATCGGCGTCGGCAAAAAAAACGCCAGCGAATACCAGCTTACCGACGCACTTCAGCGGATGATCGACAAGGGCCACGTCTTTACCACGTCCTCAATCGACGGATGGTTCGACTGCGGAGGCATGAAGGCGCTTCTCGCCACGAACCGGTTTATGCTCCCCCGCAACTCCAATACCCACACCCCCGACCGACTGCTGAAGGGCAACATCGTGATCCAGCCGGTGAACATCCACGAATCATGCGAGATATTCCAATCGATATTGGGCCCAAACGTCACCATCGCCGAGGGCGCAAAGATCACCAAGTGCCAAATCGCCGACAGCATCGTTGAGAACAACGCGTCGGTGAGCGATTGCGTCCTGGAAAACTCCATCATAGGCCCGAACGCGGTGCTCAAAGGAAAGAAGATAACCCTCAACCTCGGCGATTCGTCCATCGTCGATTTCGGCTGAGGCCGTCCGCGCCGGGCAATCCATCGTTTTTCGCAGGGATTCACCCCGTTTTTTGCCGCGCGTGTTCCGTTGCCGCCCGCGGGGAAGGACAAGTATATTTACCATGGTGTGGAACAATCCCGACAGACGCGTCATTCTTGCTTCGCAATCGCCCCGTCGGCGGGATATCCTGCGGGGACTTGGTTTCACGTTCCGAACCGTTCGTCCGTCGGTAAAAAGCGAGGCGGCGTTTCTCACCGGCCGCCCGCTCAAAAAGGGGCTGGCCGCGCTCGCGCTCGCCAAGGCGGCGTCGGTGGCCCAAAGGGAGCCCGGAGCGCTGGTGCTCGGGGCCGACACCGTCGTCGTGGTTGATGGGGAGGCAATCGGAAAACCGCGCGGCCGCCGCGAGGCCGGGGCGATGCTTCGCAGACTTTCCGGAAAAACCCACGCGGTACACACCTCCGTGGCGCTCGTGTGCGGCGGATCCGGTTTTTCGAGCGTCTCGGTGGAAACCACCAGGGTGAGGTTCAGGAAACTTGCCGAATGGGAAATAGACGCGTATCTCCGCCTCGATGAACACGCCGACAAGGCGGGAGCGTACGCCATCCAAGGCCGGGCCATGGCGTTCGTCGACGGGATAGACGGCTGCTACTACAACGTGGTGGGGTTGCCCGTGAGAAAAACCATCGATTTGTTTGCGGCGTACGCCAATCGAAAGGGCGCAACGAATGTCTGAAGAGCAGGAAACCGGCGGCCAGGCAAAGGAAGAGCCGGTACAGGAACGGGTGGGCGATATACTCCGCCGGGAACGCATCAACCGGCGCATCGCTTTCGAGACCATCGCCAAGGATCTCAAGCTCAACGTACGATACGTACGGTCGCTCGAGGCGAACGATTACAACGCTCTGCCCGCCGACCCGTATATCCGAGTATATCTCCGTTCGCTGTCGAAATATTTGTCGCTCGATCCCGAGGCGATCCTCAAGAAATTCTACGACGAGCGCGGAATCCACGACGAGAACTACCGCAAGGGCAGCGACACTCAGATCGTCATCACCATGGCGAAGACGCCCGGGAAAAAAGAAGTCAAGCCGTGGATGATAATCGTGGGCGTCATCGTCGTGCTCGGCGTCATAAGTTTTTTTGCAAACAGGAAGGCCATCGCGCCCGCCCACCCGCCGGCGGTCGCAACGCGCGCCGACTCGGCCAAGGCGGCCCAAAGAACGGCGCCGACCGACTCGGCGGAGGACAGTCTCATAGGGAAGATGGTCCGCCGCGACACCATTGCGGCCGCGCCCGTCGCGGCGCCGGCGCCCATTTCGCTCGCGGGCGACACGTCGGCCGCAGCAGCAACGGCTCTCGACAGCATTTCCACGGGGGGCGGAATCCTGTCGCTGGAAATAAAAGCGAAAAAGGACTCGGTGTGGCTCCAGATTTTCTCCGACGGAGTATCGTGGAAAAACTGGCTCAAGGGAGACCAGATAAAACGGTGCGTGGCGCGCGACAGCTTCAACGTCTGCATCGGAAACAACAGCCTGCTTTCGTATACCTTCAACGGGAAGACGCTCCGCATCGAAGCCAAGGACGTGGTAATCTTCAAAATCGCCCGCGGGATGAAGAAGCCGGAGTTCTGGACCCTGGCCAAGTGGAACTCGGTCTTCAAGGGCCGCACCTGAAGCGCCGGGCCATGCCGTTCTGGACCGATTCCCACGCCCATCTGTACGATCTGGACGACGCGGCGCTGAACGAGATTCTTGAGCACGCGCAGACAAACGGCGTGCACCGCATCCTCAACGCCGCGACATCTCTTTCATCAAGCAACACCGTTGTTTCGCAATGCACCGCCCATGTTTCGCTTTTCGGTGCAGCAGGCATTTCGCCGTTTGACGTTAACGATGCGCCGCCCGGATGGGAAGAGCAACTTTTCGCATTGCTCACCGATCCCCGCGTCATCGCGGTCGGAGAAACCGGCATGGACGCGACAAACCCTTCCTACCCCGCCATGGACCTGCAATCGTCGTTTTTCGCAAAGCATCTTGCGCTTGCAAAAAGGCTCCGCAAGCCCGTTGTCGTGCACTCGCGAGGCTGCGAGCGTCGTGCGCTTGACATGTGCATAGACGCGGGCGTGAGTCATGCGGTGTTCCATTGCTACACCGGTGACGCGGCGACGCTCAAGGTCATTGTCGACCAAGGGTATCTTGTTTCCTTTTCGGGCATCGTCACGTTTGCGAACTCACGCCTCGCGCCGGTCGTCGCCGACGCGCCCCTTGATTCCCTCCTTATCGAAACCGACTCCCCCTATCTCGCGCCCGTTCCCCATCGGGGAAAGCCCAACCGACCCGCATGGGTAGGGCTCGTCGGGGAAAAAATCGCGGCCATACGCGGGATTGCCCCCGACGAACTCGCGGCGGCGTTGGAAAGTAATTTCCTTAGGGTATTCGACACCCTCCCCGCCGGACGCGCGTAGTCGCTATGGCCCGGTTCTCCCGTATTGATTTATTTTATACCCGTGCGTGCACAAACCGCGCGCTCGCCGTGCACAGCCGGAAGCGGCGCCGTCATTTCAACAGCAAGAAACCGCCATGAACATCGACGAAACACTCACTTTTGTCAACGAACGGGTCCGAAGCATCACGCCCTATCACCTAGAACCGGCGTCCGTTTCCATAAAGCTCAACCAGAACGAGAGTCCGTACGATTTCCCCCCCGAGATCAAGGAAGAACTCGCGGCGTTCTGCCGCAAGCGCCCGTTCAACCGTTACCCCGATTTCGTCCCGAACGATCTCAAGGCGGCGCTTTCCTCCTACACCGGCGTTCCGGCCGACGGCATCATTGCGGGAAACGGTTCGAACGAGATGCTTCTGGTGCTCCTTCTCGCGCTGTCGGGCCAAGGAAGCGACATCATCCTGTGCCAGCCGACCTATACCATCTACCGGCTCCTCGCCTCCGGACTCGGCGCGGTGGTGCGCACCGTGTTCCTCACGCAAGACCTCTCATTCGACGTCGACGCGATTTGCAAAGCCGCCGCGGATTTCCCGGGATCGCTTATAATCCTTTGCTCGCCCAACAATCCCACGGGCTGCTCCCTTTCCGAGGAGGACGTTCGCAAAATCCTGTCGGTTCACCGGGGATTTCTCGTACTCGACCAGGCATACGTCGAGTTCGGCGGATACGACGCGATCCCGCTTTTGAAGGACAACCCGAACCTCATTATAACGCGCACCTTCTCAAAGGCGTTTTCGGGGGCTGGCCTGCGGCTCGGCTACATGCTCGGCGCGCCGGACGTGATCAGGGAGATCGTCAAGATCAAGCTCACGTACAACATCAATTTTTTTTCCGAACACGCGGCGCGCGTGATTCTGGGGCGGCCCGACATTGTTGCGGCCCGAGTGAAGGAACTCGCCGCGCGCCGCGATTCGCTGATATCGTTTCTGCGCGCCCTGCCGCTTGACGACGTGTACGACAGCGCGGCGAACTTCGTCCTTTTTCGAACGATAAGGAAAGAGGCGCTGTTCGTCTTCCTCAAAACCAGGGGAATCCTCGTACGCGACGTGTCGAAGTACCCCATGTGCGAGAACTGCCTCCGCGTCAACGTGGGAACCGAGAAGGAGACAAAGGCGTTCGAATCCGCGGTACGGGACTTTTTCAACGCCCACGCGTCGTAGCACGGGTGTTCATAAAAATGAAAAATCTCACCGCAAAGGGTGCGAAGCGGGGAAAAGAATATTTCCGATACGCATTCCTATATAGACTTTTTTTGCGTCTTTGTGGTGAATGTATCACGACGGGTTAACGCCGGAGGGAAAGGACCAATCATGGCACGAAAAGCATCGGTGAAGAGGAAGACGAAAGAGACCGACGTTACCTGTTCCCTCACCATCGAAGGAACCGGAACGGCAAAGGCGTCGAGCGGCAACGCCTTCATGGATCACATGCTCACGCTGTTTGCCAAGCACGGCCTTTTCGACTGCGTGATCGCCTGCAAGGGCGACACCGACGTCGACTTCCATCACAGCGCCGAGGACATCGGCATCTGCCTGGGGCAGGCGCTCAACAAGGCCCTCGCCGACCGCGCGGGCATCACGCGCTTCGGCACGAGCCACGCGCCCATGGACGAGTCGCTGGCGCGCGTGTGCATCGACATAAGCGGCAGGCCCAATCTCGTGTACAACGTGAAACTTTCCGCCCAGACCGTCAACGATTTCGAATGCGACCTCGTCCATGATTTTTTCAAGGCCCTCACCGACAACGGCCTGTTCACCATGCACGTCGATCTGCTGCGGGGCAGGAACGGCCATCACTCGCTCGAGGCCGTTTTCAAGGCGTTCGGACTTGCCTTGAGCCAAGCCTGCGCCAAGAATCCGCGGGCCGGCAAAAGCATTCCGTCGTCCAAGGGAACGCTTTCGTGATAGCCCGATTCCCTCGCCGCCCGCCCGCGTTGCGGGATATTGGCCTCCCTTTCCTTCTGATCGCGGTGACGTGGACCGGTGCCCCGTGCAAAAAGCCTCCGCTCCCAGAGGCGTTCGCCGAGCTCCGCAACGTGCAATCGCCCGACCGCATCGTCTTGTCGCGGATGCCTCCGCAGTACACCGTGCCGGTCACCCTGTCGGGCGGCATCGCCGACGACATGGAAAAGGCCCTGCGTTCGGCCGGCCTGGAGCAGCCCAGCTACATCGAGATTCTCGATAAGGACCGCAGGTTCCACCTCCTGCTCGCGAACCGGTCCTATTCGTTCGAAACGCGCGATCTTCTCTCCGGCGTCCTCAACCCTGCCGAGATGATCGACATCGTCATGTCGTCGGCCCTCAGGTACCGGCAGGAAGATAAATTCCGGGAAATCGCCGAGCAAACCGTTATCAGGCGCACGCCGGGACGCAGAGGCGATACGGCGACGATAACGTTCGAGCTTGTGCCTAAGGGAAAGTACTTCGCCTATTCGTACGAAGACAGGGGCGCGGTCATCCGTGAATCGTGGCTGAGCGGCCTTGTGTGTATGATGGACAGCGGCAGCGGGTGGGTACGCCGGCTCATGCTGCGCAAGTGCGGCAGGACGTTTTCGGCCGACCAGACCGCAAAACCACCCGTGGATAGTTCGGTCTTTTCCTACACCTTCTCCTACAACACCTTCGACGGCGTCGTGCTTCCGGCGTCCCTCGAACTTTCGGTGAACGGCGTCAAAACCCTCACGCTCGATGCGACCTACCGGTGGCAAAACCGATACATGGTGTTCAACACGAGGAAAATAGCCTATGTCAATCCGCGGAATCCGGCCGCTCCCCCGGCCTGCCTCCTCATGACCTACGGCCCCTACCGGCTCGCCGGAGCGCCGCCGTCGCTCCGGCAAAACCCGAGCCCCGACCGCTACGCGCAGAACCTGGAAAAGGCCGCCCGCCTTTCCCGTGCCGCGCAGAATCTCCTCAGAACAGGCTCGGTGGACGCCGCGATCCAGACCCTTGGAAAGGTAATAGCCGATTTTCCGGAAACGCCGCAGGCGGTTGAAGCGCGCGGCCTGCTCGACGGCCTGCCGGGCGGAACCGTCGGAAAAGGGCGGTAACCGTGAGAAAAAAATATGGATTTCGGGGGTTCCGGTATTGTAGATTCCATACATCTTGTAAATCGGCGCATGTTGTAAACCTGTGCGCGGCGCTTCCGATGCCGGAGGCTCGACGGATAAACCCGTTTTCCCTTCAAGGAGGAACTATGCACGGTAAGTTCTTCATTGTTCTATGTGCCGTTGCCGCCTGCATGCTCGTTGTTTCGGTTTCGGGATGCGGGAAATCAAAACAGACCCAACAGGCTAAGTCGGCGGTTCAGACCCCGCAGCTCGCCAAGGAATCCGCGGCCGACACGAGCGACATATTCAAGGAGTTCTATTCCGACGATTCGTCGGCGAAAAGAGGATTGGGCGCGAAGAAAGCGTCCAAGCAGGCCGAAGCGGCGCCCCGTAACCCCACGTCTTCATCGTTCTCGGGAGAATTCTCCGAAAACGGCAGGTACGCGGTTCAGGTTTCCTGCGTCAAGGCGCAGTCCTATGCAAACTCCCTCGTTTCTAAACTCAAGGAAAAAGGATTCCCCGCGTATGTCGCGGAGGTGCGGAACCCGACCCCGAACCTGAACGGTACGTTTTACCGGGTACGCATCGGCGGCTTCAACGCCATCGACGACGCGAAATCGTTCGGCCAAAGCACGCTCGAACCCGACGGCTACGCATTCTGGGTTGATAAGAAATCCAACGACAACGTCGGGATGGAGGGCTACGGCCTCGGCTCGGGCGGCGGCGCGGCCGGAAGTTACGAGAGCGCGCCCTCCACGTATACCCCCTCGTCCTCATTTTCCGGTTCATCGTCAAGTTCCTTCTCAACGACCCCTTCGTCGGGTTCGGAATCCTTTGGTTCCTCGTCATTCGGTTCGTCGTCGGGTGAAGCAAGCGGCTCCTTCTCGTCGTCGCCCTCGACCTCGTCGTCTTCTTCCTCCGGCACCGAAACCGCGACTGGTTCGTCGACCTCCTCGGCTTCCTCGTCGTTTTCCACCGAACCGTCGGCAAGCGGTACTTCAACCACTTCGCCGGCGTCCTCGTCGTCTTCCTTCGGTTCGACAAGTTCGAGCGATACGACCGCTTCCTCGGGCGGCACCGGTTCAACCGGAACGACCGGTTCGGAAAGTACCACCGGTTCCGGTTGGGGAAAGGACACCTCGTCGAGCGGATGGTAGCACCGTATCCACAGCGGATTCCAATGGGCCGGCGAGACCGGCCTTTTTTTTGCGAAGAAGTATTTTTGACACTTGCGCGACACCATTCCCCGGAACATCCCATGCGCACCGTGGCGCTGTGTAATCTCGGCTGCAGCAAAAACCGTATAGACGGCGAGCGGATTCTCGCCCGTTTCCGCGCGTCCGGCCACGCGCCGGTGACGGATTTCTCCCGCGCCGATACGATTCTGGTCAATACCTGCGCGTTCATAAAAACCGCCAAGCAGGAGGCAATCGAGGCCATTCTCCATGCGGCGCGTTTCAAAAAATCCGGACGGTGCACCGCACTCGTGGTGGCCGGCTGTTTCTCGGAACGATTCCGAAACGAGGCGCATGTCCATTTCCCCGAGGTCGACGCATGGCTCGGCGTTCACGACTGGCCCGCGCTGCTCGGGTCTCTGCTCGGGGCGCGCCGCACGGCTCCCGGCCGCGTGCTTTTCCCGCCGCGCGCGACGCAGTACCTCAAGATAGCCGAAGGGTGCTCGCGCCGCTGCGGCTTCTGCGCCATCCCCGCCATCCGCGGGCCCTTTAAAAGCAGAACGGAGCGGGACGTCGTCGCGGAGGCGCGCTGGTTATATTCGCGCGGTGTAAAGGAATGCATCCTCGTTTCGCAGGACACCACTTCCTACGGACGCGACCGGGGCGGGTCGCTCGCCGGGCTCCTGAAGCTGCTCCTCGCGAAAACCGATTTCCCGTGGATACGCCTCATGTACCTCCACCCGCAAAGCGTGAGCGGTGAGCTGCTGTCTCTCTTCGCGAATGAAAAGCGGCTTCTCCCCTACTTCGACATCCCGCTCCAGCACATCAGCGACGACATCCTGCGCTCCATGAACCGCCGTCCGCTGTCGAACGGTGTACGGAAGCTCATCGCGGAAATCCGCGCCGTCGTGCCGGGCGCCGCGCTGCGCACCACGTTCATCGCGGGCTACCCCGGTGAAACCGCCCGGCACTTCCGAGAACTGCTCGATTTTGTCGAAGAAACCGGGTTCGACCGCCTCGGGGTGTTTCCGTTCTCCCCGGAGGAGGGAACCCCGGCGTTTTCGCTTCCCGGCAGACCCGCTGAAAAAACGGCCCAAGACCGATGCGAACGCATCATGGCGCTCCAGCGCGTAATAAGCGCAAAGCGGTGCGCGTCGCTTGTGGGAAAGACGGTAGAAGTCATTGTCGACGGCAGCGCTCCCAAAGACGCGCTTTCGTCGTTTCCAAAAAACAGCCCCGCGGCCTTCAGCGCCCCGGCCCTCGCCGGCAGGACCATATGGGACGCACCGGAAGTCGACGGTACGGTGCTGCTTCCCGCCCGGAGCGCGAAGGTCGGCGCCATCGTGAAGGCCCGTGTGGTTTCCTCTTCCGACTACGACCTCGCCGCCGTCCCCCTGCCGCGTTGACCGATTTCCTCTGCATGATGTATTTTCCTGTTTTCTTTATGTCAACAAACGGAACGACGCCGCCCGGAGCGATTAGCATATGCCCACCTACGAATACGAATGCGAAAAATGCGGACTCATTTTCGAGGAATACCAGCGTATCACCGAGCCGCCGCTCACGACGTGCAGGAAACCCGGCTGCGGCGGCACGGTAAAACGGCTCATTTCCCCCGGCGCCGGGTTCCTGTTCAAGGGAAGCGGTTTCTACAGCACCGATTACCGCTCCGATTCGTACAAAAAACAGGCGAAAAGCGATTCGTCCCCCGCCGCCGACTCTTCGAAAAAGACCTGAGCGGCGGCGGCCCGCCGCACCTTTCGGAGACGGTTTCCTTTTCAAACGGCCTCAACCCCCGGATGCGCCGATGTTCATCGACGAGACAACCATCGAAGTAAAGGCGGGAAAGGGCGGGAACGGCTGCTTTGCCTACCTGCGGGAGAAATACCGGCCCAAGGGCGGCCCGAGCGGGGGCAGCGGCGGCAAGGGCGGCAGCATCTTTCTTACGGGATCCCATCACCTCCATACGCTCCAAGACCTGCATTTCCATCGGCACTGCAAAGCCGAGAGCGGCGCGAACGGCAAGGGCGGCAACAAGGACGGCAAGGACGCCCCCGATGTTCTCGTGCCCGTGCCGCTCGGAACCGCGGTCTACGACGCGGACTCCGGCGATCTCCTTTTCGAAGCCCTTGACGAACGCCACACCTTCTGCGCGGCAAAGGGCGGCGCGGGCGGACGCGGAAACGCGGAACTCAAGACCCGCCAGAACCCGCTCCCCGACCACGCCGAGCCCGGCAAGGAAGGCCAATTGCGGAGACTCCGGCTTGAACTCAAGCTGCTCGCCGACGTGGGAATCGTGGGCCGCCCCAACGCGGGCAAGTCCACGTTTCTCTCCGTCATATCGTCGGCGCGGCCCAAAATAGCGGCGTACCCGTTCACCACCACGCAGCCGTTCCTCGGCATCGTACGGCGCGAAGGCTACCGCTCCTTTACGGCGGCCGACATTCCCGGCCTCATCGAGGGATCGCATCTCGGCAAGGGGCTCGGCATCCGGTTCCTTAGGCACATCGAGCGCACGGCCGTGCTCGCCGTGCTGGTTCCGGCCGATTCCCCGGACCCCGCGGCCGAGGCCTCGCTCCTTCTGAGCGAACTTTCTGCCTATAGCCCGCTTCTGGCGAAAAAACCCATGCTGTTCGTCCTGTCGAAAGGCGATCTTGTCGAAAGCGAAAACGGCCCGGCCCTTCCCCGGGGATGGCGCGCCATGTCGGCCGCCACCGGCGGCGGCGTGGCCGAGGTGTTGCGCAGGCTCACGCAGATGATCGACAAAGCCAGAGCCGCGGAAGCGCCATGAACGCCGCTCTCCCGACGGTGAGGCCCGCGCTCGCCGGCGATCTCGCCGCCGTTTTACGCATAGAACAATGCTGCCGCACGGTCACGTGGTCGGCCGCCGCGTTCTCGTCCGAGCTTTCCGGCGAGAACGCAATCAACCTGGTGGCCGTCGACGGCGACGGCGCGCCGTGCGGTTACCTGTTCGCGGTTCTCGCGGCCGACGAGCTCGAAGTCCACACCATCGCCGTCCATCCGGCCCACCGCAGAAAGGGAGCGGCCCGCCTCCTCCTGGCCGCGGCGGCGGAGGAGGCCCGTCGGCGCGGCGCGGAATCCATCCACCTCGAAGTGCGCTCGAAAAACACGGCCGCCTTCAACCTGTACACGTCGCTTGGGTTCGAAATCCGCTGGATACGGAAAAAGTATTATACCGACGACGGCGATGACGCGGTTGTGATGTCGAGGGACATCGATCTGGCGGTGCGATGAACTTTTCTCATAAATCAAACTATCGAACGTTCCCACTTGAGCCCGACGTATTCATACTTCACACCGGAGAATGCAAAGGAAAAAGCGGGGTTGTTCCGTACACGGCCTTGGGTAAAACATTCTTTAAGTCCATTGCGGTGAGGTTCTTTCTGAACACTCCGGGTTAGCGCGGCCTCCGGTCTCCTCCAACGCGCGGCAAGGGGGAACCTTTCCACCTTAAGGAACACTTATTTATTTTACTTGCAGCGCCGGCCGGGCCATCCTCCCGCAACCGCGCGAACGTACCATGCCGCTGACACTGGCAAACAGAATCACCATCCTCCGCATCTTCACCGTCCCGTTTTTTATCCTCTCGATACTCTATTACATCATCAGCGTGGCAAAAGGCGAACCGAGCGTGCCGCTGCGCTGGATCGGCCTCGCCCTGTTCCTCGGCGTCTTCCTCCTCGACGCGGTGGACGGCTACCTCGCGCGCGCGCGCAGGGAAATCACGAGCCTGGGCACGCTGCTCGATCCTATCGCCGACAAGGCCGCCCTTATCTCCGCGCTCATCCTCCTGTCGGGCCACGGCGCGGAAAAAGCCTTTGATCCCCATCTCCCCGTATGGTTCACCCTCGCGGCAATCAGCCGCGACGCAATCCTGGTGACGGGCACCCTCATCATCCACGGCGTCGCGGGCGGCGTACACGTACAGCCGCGGATACTTGGAAAGATCACCACGTTCCTCCAAGGCGTATCTATCTTATGGGTGCTTATCGGCCTGCCCGCCGCGGCGCTCCCGTGGATCCTGTACGCCGCCGTCGCGTTTACCGGCGCGTCGGCGGTACAGTACCTCCTCGACGGCGTACGGCAATTGGAGCGGGAGAGATAAGCGACGGGAAACCTATAGAAATTCCCCGCACCGTCATCACGAAAAGCAAAGCGATGGACCAACAGCCCTCCAGCTGGCGGATATTCGTCCGGCGGAAGAGAATATTATGCGGCCGGTTCAACCGCGCCGCTCCTCCCCCCCGGCGCCGACACTATCGCCGAGTGTATACCAACGGTATACGAAAAGTTTACAAGGCCGTTGATTTCTCATGGAGGATCGCGTATACTTCCTGACAATGGAAAAAGTCTCCATATTCCACTACCTCTGCTATCAAGACTTCCTCAAGGCCTACTTTGCGGCCAAAAAGAAGGACGACCGGAAGTTTTCCCACCGTTTCCTGTCGAACAAGCTGGGCCTGTCGTCGTCGAATTTCATCATGCTCGTTATGCAGGGCAAGCGGAAGCTCACGCGATCCATGTCCTTCAAAATCTCCCGCGCGTTCAGGCTCACGCCCAAGGAGGCCGAATACCTGGAATGCATGGTGGAATTCAGCAGGGCCGCGTCCAACGCGGAAAAGGACAAATACCTCTCCCGCATGATGGAACTACGCAAAGACAAGGGCATAAGCAAACTCGCCGATCACCAGTACGAATACTATTCGAACTGGTACAACCTTGTCGTGCGGGAACTTGCGGCGGGGCCGGAATTCGGGGGCGATTTCGACCGGCTGGCGAAACAGGTATTTCCGCCCATAACGCCGGGCCAGGCGCGAGACTCCCTCGAATTGCTCCTCAAGCTCGGGCTCATCAAAAAGAAAGGCAACGCCTATGTCCGCAGCACCCCGCTCATTACCACGGGCCCGGAGGTGTCGTCGGTGGCGGTCGCCAATTTTCACCGCACCATGGCCCGGCTCGCCTCCGCCGCGCTCGATACGGTCCTGCAAACCGAGCGCGATATGACCGCCTGCACGGTGAACATCTCCCCAAAGGGGTTCAATCAAATCAAGGAGGCAATAGCCGAATGCAGGGCAAGGGTGCTTGCGATTGCGAACAAGGACGCGGACGCCGACAGAGTATATCAGGCAAACTTCCATCTGTTTCCGGTTTCAAGAAAAAACAACGGGGGCGGCCAATGACGATACACGGACTCATCAAGGCATCCGGAATCACCTTCGCGATCCTCGCGGTTGCATTTATCAACTGTACGACGGATATCGCCGGAGGCGGCACCGAGACCGGCAACCCGGCCGTCGTCGGCATCCTCTACCAGCCCGACGGCCATACCCCGGCCGCGGGCGTAGCCGTGCACATCCGCCCCAAAAAGACCCTGGCCGACACGGCCGGCATCGCGCTTTCCAAAAGAGCGGCGGTTCTCGCCGCAACCGACTCCGTGGTCACCGACAGCGCGGGCCAATACGCCTTCGACACCACGCTCGACACCGGTACCTACGTCATAGAAGCGGCCAACGGCAACAACGCGGCTCTAATTGATTCCGTTGCCGTTAAAACAAAGACAACCACCGACACACTTGCTCCGGATACCCTCAAGCCCGTCGGAGCACTAAAGGGTGTTATCAAGCTCTCCGAGGGCGGAGACCCGAGAAAGGTGTTCGTCCTGGCGTTCGGGATAGACCGGTTCGCGCGGGTGAACGCGGACGGGAGCTTCAAGTTCTCCGGGCTGGCCGAGGCAAAGTATGACCTTAGGCTTATCTCGTCGCTCGATAACTACGGGGTGCTGGA
>JGI20214J51650_10000073_pt1 | contig 56306 bp, 42 predicted proteins | sample WetSurMetagenome_FD_51650 | JGI IMG/M metagenome (IMG submission 51650)
TCGCTTGCTCGCCGAGCAGGAGGACAGGAGCGCGCTTGCTATTCTGGCGATCATGTCGGCTGCTGCGATCGTCAGCCTTGCCGCGATTGTCCTGGAGCTTTCAACTGTCAGGGATATGGCTCTCGCCAGCCGCATGATTCACTACGCATTTACCGGCGCTACAATTATCGGTTCTTGGTGCCTTGTCGCGGTCCTGTTCACTTTTCACTATGCGCGCATCTTTTACCGTTCTTCCCCGGATCATCGAGCACTCCGTTTTCCCGATAATGAAGAGAGTCCGGATTATTGGGATTTTCTGTATTTCTCCTTCACCATCGCAGTTGCCGCGCAGACATCGGATATTTCGGTGATGACGCGATCGATGCGCAAAACCGTGCTTGCTCAATCGATACTCAGTTTTCTATTCAATGCCGCCATCCTTGGTATGACGATCAATATTGCAGCCAGCCTGGTGGGGGCGTGAGCCGGGGGATTTTTGTACTTCAGCAAATGGCTGGTTGGGCAGATATGGACGAGTCTCGATTAGAATATCGCCGTTAAAACTCAAGGATAATTGGAGGAACGCGTGCTTTGAGAAATCTAATAGTCTTTCTGGCAACACTAATCGTTTCCGGCACTGCATGTTCCGCTGAGCTATTTGGCACTGTAGATGCGCTTTCGGGCAACGCCAATGTGGAAGACCAGTCCGGTAAATCTGCCGCCGTGACTCTCGGATTGAATATCTTCGAAGGTCAAACCATCACCTCGGGTCCTGAAGGCGAGGTTCATCTGGTTACGGAAGACAGCGGTATCATTGCCTTGCGTCCGAATACAGTGTTTCGCGTCGATGAATACAAAGCCGAGGGAAATTCCTCGGACAGGATATTCATGTCGCTGCTCAAGGGGGCAGTTCGCTCCATTACCGGCTGGGTAGGAAAATACAATAACTCTGCTTACCGCATCACCACGCCTACCGCCACGATTGGCATCCGCGGTACCGATCATGAGACCACTGTTATCGACAATGGCAACGGCGATGAGCCAGGAACCTACGACAACGTCAATGAAGGCGCCACGGTGCTGAAAACACCTCAGGGTGTTGCCGAAGTGACTCCCGGAAAATTTGCATTTGCTCCGAAAGGCAGGGCAGTTGCTCCCGTCTTCCTGGCGCAGCGTCCTCGTTTTCTGGCGATGCGCAGGCTGAAGATCGAGGATCGTATCCAATCACGCAAAGAATACATGCGCACCCGTCTTGAAAAGATGCGCGAAGAGCGCCTAAAAACTCAAGCCAACCGCATCAAACAGTTTCGCGGACAACAGGGAAATTCAAACAACCGGGAGCGCGGCGCGGCATTGGGAAGACGCAATGATTTTCGCCAGCACCAGTTTGAGAGTGACAGACAGCCGGCGCGCAGCATGAAGAGCGAACGTAGCCTGCGCGATAATGGCAGAAGCAATACTGCTCGCATTGAGCGGCGCAAAAAAATGGTGCAGGAGAAAAAGGTTGGTGAAGAAAGGCAGCGTCGCTATCCTGAACGAATGCGCAGCGAAAAAATGAAGCACGAATAACATAAATCAGCTGTGCTTATTCAGAATCAGAACAATTGGTTTTCTTTGCGGGAATGAATGCACCATTGCTCAGGGCTCGGGTAAAAGTGTGGTTTCCTCCCGAAGCACAATATCCGGAACGTAGCTGGATATTCCTCATCGCAGAAGCGCTTTTCCCAGCAATGTGAGAATGCCTCGCACAATCAATTTGACGGAAAAGTTCGACTTGAACTCTCCCCATGCAAACTCATCCTCGCTGCCCTCTTCCTTCAGGTGCAATGAAGAGAAATTTTGCGGGGGCACCGAGTAAAGCAGGCCGTGCGAAAATGCTTTTCGTTGTTCCATGACGCCTCCTTCAATCAAGTCGTAATATAACAGCCGCCTGTAAACAATATATACGGTATTACTGTTATCGGCAAGCAAGGTGGTTCCATATCGAAATGATGCCCGGAAGTAGGAATGTCGGTTCGGCGCCGGAGCCTGATGCGGGGTACACAACTGCGGTTAACCATAAAGCATTCATGGTTCAATGAAATATTGCTCTTCATTTCGCCGGCCCTGCAGGCTGCAGTGCACAGGGCAGTGCGTATAAGGGGCTAAGCGGGGCGCGCGTTTCTCACGCCATTCGGTCAGATGTTCTTCAAGACAAGCGATGTACATTTTGAGCGGAGCAGATCGGGAGCCGGGAGAAAGACCGTATGTCTGGTAAGGGGACTGGGATGGAAACTGGTTGGCGATTTTTTCAAGTGGCATAATGCATCGGGCGCACTTAACTGGAAATGCAAAACGTTTGAAGGTGTGAACCGGAAAATCATTCCGCAATGATTTTGTTAAAAATTTATATTGCTCTGGAGTAGGTTGATGAACAGACCAGTCAATGATTGTCCAGTGCCGGAAAATGAGTCGCAGCGACTCCGCGCACTTCGATCCTACGAAATTCTTGATTCACAGCCTGAGGTCGATTTTGACACTTTGACCAGGGTGGCGACCCATGCTTTAGGAACGCCTGCCGGTGTGATCGGATTGATGGATGCGAATCGGCTATGGTTCAAATCCCGGATTGGTCTGGGCGTGCCCCAACTTGATCGCCAAATCGCTTTTTGCGCCCATGCCATCATGCAGCCGGGAGAGCCATTGATCGTGGAAGACCTGCAACGAGATCCCAGATTCGAGGGTAACCCGCTGGTGACGCAAGCCCCGCATCTTCGTTTCTACGCTGGCGCGCCGCTTATCGATCGGGATGGATTTGCACTCGGTACTATCGCGGTCGTGGATATTGAGCCGCGCAAGTTCGGAGATTCTCAAGTCCAATTATTGCGAGACCTTTCAGTTTTGGTAATCACTGCCCTTGAAAGCAGGCACCGAGCCAAACTGTTGAGCCAGCTTGCCATGACCGACCATCTAACCGGCCTGCCCAACCGGGCGCAGTTCGAACGAACATTGAATTCCGAAATTGCGCATGCTCGTCGCATGAGCGAGCCGTTTACCGTTTTATTCATGGATCTCGATGGATTCAAAGTGATCAATGACACCTTTGGTCACCATGCGGGTGATGAAGTGCTGTGCGAGGTTGCACGCCGCATCGAAAAACTTGTGCGTGCAGAGGATTTGTTGGCACGCTTTGGCGGGGACGAGTTTGGCATTTTCATGCGCCAAAGCGACGACAATACATCGGAATCGCTTGCCAATCGCATCGTTGACGCGCTGCTTAATCCCATCGCACTTTCCACCGGCCATCAGGTAACTATCGGAATTTCAATTGGTATTGCCAGCTATGCTGACGACATTGATGCCGTCGAAACCCTTCTGGAACTGGCGGATCAAGCTCTCTACAAGGCCAAAAGAAACAGTAGTACTTGCCGCAGGAGTGAACACACAAGCCAAATATGACTGCCTGGAAGCGTATGGCAGCTATCCAATCGAAAGTTCCTTGCATTATTGCGGGTAGGCAGGCTCGAAGTTTGAACTGTTCCTGCAAAAGTGCTTTTAAAACAAAAAGGCCGCATTTCTGCGGCCTTTTTGTTTCAAATCTGGCTCCCCGACCTGGACTCGAACCAGGGACCTGCGGATTAACAGTCCGTCGCTCTACCGACTGAGCTATCAGGGAATTGATGAGGGCGCTATACTAATGACTGCGAGCGTTTTGGTCAACATGAGAAACGTCTTTGAGAGAGAAATTCAATGTTTTTTCACGATAGGTCACACATTTCAAAGATGAGTGATCGATAAAAACAAAATTTACGTGGATTATGGATAAGAAAACAATCTATATTAAAACTGACAAGGGCGAGAACGAAGCGACCAATCTCTCGAGCGACCTCAAGCGAATCTTGTCTCTTATCGACAATAAATCCAAAGCCGATGAATTGGCCAAGCGCGCTCCTCCCAGCTTGCGCGAAAGCTGGGAGGAGATTCTGGGCGAGTTGCTGGCTGGTGGTTACATTGTTGACAAGAATCGGCCCCATATAGAGCCCAAGATAACCAAGCCAAAATTTAACCCGCTGAAAATGTTCAGCCCCAAGCCTGCGGGAATGTTCGTTCCCAGACCGGCAGCACAACCTCCGGAAGGAGATCTGGATTTTAGCGCAATGAATCCGACGCCCTCGCCGGATGCCGCCGCACTTGCGGTCAAGCAGAAAGCAGACGCAGCCCAAAAAGCACGTGCCGATTTTGAGGCTAAACAAAAGGTACAGGCGGAGGCCCGTGCCGAATTGGAAGCCAGCGTTGCAGCGGCAAAGGAAAGGGCAAACGCGGAAGCCGCTGCGAAAGCCCAGGCCAAAGCCAAACTGGAAGCCGAGAGTGCGGCACGAGCCAGAGCGGAGACCGAAGCGAAGGCCAAACAGGAGGCTTTGGTTCGGGCTGAAGCCGAGGCAAAAGCCAAGCAGGAAGCTGCACAAAGGCTGCAAGCCATGCATGAAGCCGCGCGTGTAAAGGCGGCGCATGAAGCGGCCGTTCGGGCTAAAGCCGAAGCAGAAGCGCGAGTACGTGCAGAGATCGAAGCGGCCGCTCGCGCCCAGCAAGAACGCGAAGAAAAACATAAGCGGGAAGCCGAGATTGCGCGTTTGAAGACTGAAGAAGAGGCTGCACTTGTCAAGGCGGAACTTGATGCGGCTGCAAAAGCCAAGGCAGAGGCTGAGGCGGCGCGGTTGAAGGCAGAAGAGGAAGCTGCTCGCGCAAAAGCAGAATTGTTAGCGGCCAAAGCTCGCGCGGAGGCGGAAGCAAAGGCACTGGTCGAAGCTCGCATCAGACAGGAGGCCGAGGAAAAAGCAAGGCGTGAGGCTGAAGCAGCAAGATTAAAGGCAGAGGCTGAGGCGGCCCGTGCAAAGGCAGAATTGGAGGCGGCTAAAGCGCGAGCCGAAGCGGAAGCGAAGGCATTGAACGAGGCACGCATCAGGAAAGAGGCGGAAGAAAAGGCAAGACGTGAAGCTGAAGCAGCAAGATTAAAGGCAGAGGCTGAGGCGGCCCGTGTAAAAGCAGAATTGGAAGCGGCCAAAGCGCGAGCCGAAGCGGAAGCGAAAGCATTGAACGAGGCTCGCATCAGGAAAGAGGCGGAGGAACAAGCCAGGCGTGAGGCGGAAGCCGCAAGATTGAAAGCTGAAGAAGCTGCGCGTATCAAGGCTGAGAATGAAGCTATAGCCAAGGCGCGAGCAGAGGCAGAAGCCAAGCAAGCTGCGGAAGTTCTGGCAAGGAAACAGGAAGCCGATGCAGCTGCAAAACGCGAAGCAGAAGAACGTGCAAATCATGCCGCGGCAAGTGTCAAACCTGAAAAATCTGAAAAAAGATCTACATCCGCTCCCGCTTTCGAAATCAAACTGGATGACTTTCTGGCCGAAACTGAACCGGTGAATCAGATCGTCGAACCGGCAGTTCAGAGTGAAGCACAGGCAAGTGCCGAGAGCGAAGCCAGTGCAGTACTCGAAGCAGAGCAACACGCTACAGCCAAGGCTAAGGAACAGGCAGAAAAGGATTCTTTGAACAATGCTGCTATAGAAATGGCACGCCTCAAAGAGGAAGCCGAGGCGGCACGCCGCAAGGCAGAGGAAATCGCTCACAGGCAAATGGAAGAACAGGCAATGTCTGAAGAGCAGGCCAGGATTTGGGCTGAAGCTGAGCAACGCGCCAAGGCGCAAGCCGCACTTGAACTCGAGCAGTCTGCACAGCAAGTTGCGCTGTTGCAAGCCAAGGCTGCGAAAACGGCTGTCGTCAGGAAACCAGGTAAACCATTGCCGTGGGGCAAATTCATTTTGGGCCTGGTTGTTCTGGCATTGGCGGCGATCATTGTGTTGCCCTACGTCTATCCGCTCAATGACTATATCGCTCCCCTGGAGCGGCGACTGTCAGCCCAGTTGAGGCAACCAGTACATATTGGAGGATTGAGTGCCAGCTCTTTGCCGCCCAAGCTGCAATTGCAGAACGTTACTTTGGGTAGTGCACAGGAAGTGAAAGTTGGAACTGTTGAACTGAATTTCGATCTGTTTTCCCTGCCTGCTGAGGTAAAGATTATCAGTAACGCCGAACTGGATGACGTCAGCATTGATGGACGACTGCTCGACAAACTGGCTGCAAGCTTCAAACTGCTGGGCAGTGATGTGAACTATCCGGTGCGACACCTTACCCTGCAGCGCGTGAAGATCGTCTCGGACGAGGTTGTTTTGCCGGACTTCAGTGGCATCGCGGAGATTGATGCGCAAGGGATTTTAAGCCGGGTCTCGCTGCATAGCGCGGACGACAAGCTTGGTATTGATTTGCAGTCCAATCAAGGACGTTGGCAACTGGGAGTGAACCTGAAGGAACGCAGTCTGCCGGTGTTTCCGGATGTTGTTTTCAGCGATCTCAGTGCCAAGGGTGATTTAAGCGATGGCGAAGTCAATTTCACCGAAATGGATGCACACATATATAACGGCATTCTGCTTGGGAACGGGAAGCTCAGCTGGAACAAGGGCTGGCACATGCAAGGTACCCTGGAAGCAAAGACATTCGACCTGGACAAGATGTTTCCGAAGTTCCATATTGAGGGCGAGATGTATGGCGATGCCACGTACTCGATGTCGGGTGCGAAGCTTTCACAGATGGATGACGATCCGCAACTGGATGGCACTTTTACCGTAAAGAAGGGAACTCTCAACTTCGATATTGTGGAGACAGCGCGTTTGCTGAGTCGCGATAACCTGGTTGGCGGGCGCACCCATTTTGACGACATGATCGGTCAGGTTCAGTTGGATAAGCACACTGTCCATGTCCGCCAATTGAAGATCATCTCGGGGATGCTGAGCGCTAACGGTTCTTTCGACGTGTCGCCGGGCAACCAGCTTGCCGGCGTCCTGAACGCCGAGATCAAATTGCGTGCCGGCAACAACCAGCTGACTCTGTATGGCAACCTGGCCGAGCAGAAACTGCGTGCCGGGCGCTGAGCACTACTTTACTTGAATAACTTGAAAAGACCGGACAGCATAGTCGATGTGCCGTCCGGATTTTCCTCGGGCATGGCTACGGCTGCACTTCCGGTGTCGATGGATTCTTGAGCTGCCTGTCTGGGGGCAGCTGGAGCTTGCGACACACTGAAGCCAAGCATCTCGCGCACCACTGAAATTTGCTCGGCATGGGTGGACAGGAAATTCTGGCACTGGCTGGTGCTATAGCCCAGTCTTTTAGCTGCGTGCACGTTCTCCCATGCGACGAATTTCGCTGTCGTCGGCATCATCAGGTTGGCTACCGCGACCACATCGATGTAATCCGCCAAGCCGTCCGCAGTCGTGCGCTGCAGGTTCTCGTGTTGGGACACGATCTCGACAATCTCGGACGGGAAGAGCCAGTTTTCCAATAACCTGGCACCGACCTCCGTATGAAATTTGCGGATCAATCCCTCCAGTGTCTCTTTGTCGAGACGAGGATGATGGCGATCTGCATAAATGCAAAGCGGCAATGACCCGAGGTCATGCACGAGGCCTGCCAGCATCGCCTGGTCCGGCTTGAGGTGCTTTTGATGCAACGCCAGCACATAACTATTGGCGGCAACCTCGCGGCTGTGATCCCACAGTCTTTGCAGTTCCTGGCTGATGATCGGGCTGCCCGCTTTGAACAGCTTGCTCATGGTGATGAGCATCACCATGTTTCTCAGCATGCGGTAGCCCAGGCGAGAGATCGCCGTCCGCAGATCGTTCACCGGATTGCCGTTCGAGAACGCCGCGCTGTTCGCCGTCTTGATTATTTGTGCGGATATGGACGGATCGGTCGTAAGCAGGCGGATGAGTGTTTCCGCCGAGACATTGGGATCATCGATCGCCTCGCGGATCTTCAACGCCATTTCGGGCAGCGTAGGCAGTTCCAACCGACCTTTTGCGAGGGCAGCGAAAACTTCGGCGGCAACCGCCTCTTGCTGCTTGATCTTCATGCGGTCATGACAAGGCTTTGGCCATGCGCTCCAGTGCTTTCGTAAGGTTTTCCATCGAAGTTGCGAAAGACAAGCGGATGTAACCTTCGCTGCCGAATGCAGAGCCCGGCACCACGGCGACGCCGGCTTCCACCAGCAGATACTCGGATAAGGCGATATCGGTCGCTTCCTTGATGGTTCCTTTCTTGTGCAACGCGGCAATGGCCTTGCGTGCGTCAGGGAAGGCATAGAACGCGCCGCCCGCCATGAGGCAGCTCAATCCCGGAATCTTGTTCAGGGTATTTACCACGAACACATGGCGCTCGCGGAAAGCCTTCAGCATCGGCGTGATGCAGCCCTGGTCGCCGTTCAGTGCGGCTTCCGCAGCCACTTGCGAAATGGAAGTCGGGTTTGAGGTGCTTTGCGATTGCACGTTTTCCATCGCGGTGATGATGTTTTCCGGTCCGGCTGCATAGCCGATGCGCCATCCGGTCATCGCGTAGGCTTTGGATACGCCGTTCAGCACCATGGTGCGCGGATACAGGTCTGGGCAAGCGTCCAGGATGTTGACGAACTTCGCATCGGTCAGCGCGATATGCTCATACATGTCGTCTGTGGCGATCAGGATGTCCGGATGCTTGCGCAGCACTTCGCCCAGCGCCGTCAGATCTTCCAGCGTGTACACCGCGCCGGAGGGGTTGCTCGGGCTGTTGATCACAACCATCCTGGACTTCGGCGTGATCGCCTTTTCCAGTTGTGCGGGGGTCATTTTGAAGCCCTGCTCGATGCCGGCTTCCACGATCACCGGCTTGCCTTCCGCGATAAGCACGATATCGGGGTAGGACACCCAGTACGGTGCGGGAATGATCACCTCGTCGCCGGGATTGATGCAGGCGAGCGCGAGATTGAAGAAACTCTGCTTGCCGCCGCAGGAGACCAGGATCTGTTTCGCGGTGTAGTCCAGACCGTTATCGCGCTTGAACTTGGCGATGATCGCAGCCTTGAGCGACGGTGTGCCGCCGACGGCAGTGTATTTGGTAAAGCCCTTGTTGATCGCGCCTATGGCTGCGTCCTTGATGTGTTGCGGCGTATCGAAATCCGGTTCACCCGCACCCAGACCGATGATGTCCTTGCCTTCGGCTTTCAGTTTTGCCGCTCGGGCAGTCACGGCAAGAGTGGGGGAGGGTTTGATGGCTTGTACGCGTTTGGAGAGTGACACGATTTTTTCCTTGAGGTTGATAAACTGGGGGTGAGAATTATACCTGCGATGCCGTTAACGTGGTTTTCACGTTAATCGCGGGACAAGTGCGGGTAAATCCAAGTGCTTGATTTATTGAATGAGTGATTTGATGAAAACCTTGCGTATCCTCAATTTTTCAAGTCCAAATGTGTGCTTTGGCAAGACGACATATTGAAATACAATTCAACGCATGTTCACAAAAGCCACTTTCAATTTCCTCGACGAGCTGTCTGTCAACAACAACAGGGCATGGTTCGAGGCCAACAAGCCGCGCTATGAAGCACTGGTGCGGGAACCTGCGCTGGATTTTATCGAGGCGATGGACCCGGTACTGGCGACCTTCGCTCCCAACTTCCGCGCCGAACCGCGCAAGATGGGAGGCTCGCTGATGCGCGTGTTTCGTGATACCCGGTTCTCGCGTGACAAGACGCCGTACAAGACCAACATCGGCATCCAGTTTCGTCATACGCTGGGCAAGGATATTCATGCGCCGGGCTTCTATGTGCATATTGCAACGGACGAATGCTTCTTCGCTGTAGGCTGTTGGCATCCGGAGTCCGACGCACTTGGGAAATTGCGCGACCACATCGTACAGAAACCCGAGAAATGGTTCTCTGCCAAAAGCGATAAAAAATTCGTTGCGCAATGGGAGCTTTGGGGTGACAGCCTGACGCGGCCGCCGCGCGGCTACGATGCAAGTCATCCTGCGATAGAGGATCTGAAGCGCAAGGACTTCGTTGCCATTGCCCCTTTGTCCATTCCCGAAACCGCCGGATCAGGTCTGGTCAAGCTGGCCGGGAAACGCTTCGCGGCCAGTGTTCCTTTCATGCGATTCTTGTGTGAAGCCTTGGAAGTTCCGTATTGAATGCACGCGTAGATGGTAATGCAAGTTATCCATGAGACCGGGTATTCACCTCGACAAGTTCAGGATTGAAACCATAAAGCAAAATCTCATGCACAGGCTATCTGATTCCGCCCCTGTTGTTTTGCACGATACAGTGCCTTATCTGCCTCCCGAATCAAAAACATTTCTGTCTGTCCACCGTCGGGGATCAAAGAAGCGACACCTGCGCTGACGGTTATGTGCCTTGTTCCGTGATAAGTCATATCAAGGTCATGGATCTTCTGCCTGACTGTTTCCGCTATTTTTGCCGCATCCTCAAGACCGGTGTTTTCCAAAAGCAAACCGAACTCTTCGCCCCCATACCGGACCGCGAGGTCGCCAGGTCTGCCCACAGCCGCCCGAAGGACTTGAGCTACTCTGACCAGACATTGATCTCCGGCAAGATGTCCCAGATCATCGTTGTAATCCTTGAAGTGATCGAGATCGAACATGATAAAACTGAGCGGCGAGCGGTTGCGCGTGTTGCGCAGCCATTCGTTGTTCAGGAACTGGTTGAAATGCCGTCGATTGGACAGCCCGGTGAGCGGGTCATGCATGGATAGATGTTCGACCTGCTCTTCGGCCAGCTTGCGCAGAGTGATGTTGTGGTGGGAAATTACAAATAAATTTCCTGGGTCGCCATGCAGCGGAGCGGCACGCATCATGAACCAGCGCTTCTCTGTGGGGCTATGGCAGGGATACTCAAAGTGGAAAGAAGTTCGCTTTCCGGCCAATACATCACGGATGCCCTGTGCGGCTTCCTCGGCAAGGCTGTCGCCGCCGGAGCTGGAGATATTGCAGACTGCCAGATAGTTGTTGCCGGTCCCGGAGAAGGCGGCACCCAGTCCGTTTTCGATTCCGAAAGTCGTCCAGGCACGATTGACGTAGACAATGGTGCCTTCCCGGTCGATCACGGCGATCTGCTCTTCGAGCGAATCGAGCAGCAATGAGTGGAGGGCAATTTGCTCAAGCAAGATAAGCCTCCTGACTGGGAGAAAGCTCATATCGAAGCGGGGGAAAGGATATCTTCATAACCGCATCGTGCAACTAACTTTGCATGTTGGCAATTCAATCTTTGTCCGTACAATGCATGGCTGACAAGAACAGCGCCACTTTTTCAGATCATGAGACTCGGTATCGACCTAGGCGGAACCAAGATAGAGATCATCGCACTCGACGATGCTGGCCACGAATTGCTGCGCCACCGCGTGCCGACTCCAAAGGGCGATTACCACGAAACCCTGCAGGCGATCGCCCAACTGGTTCACGACGCCGAAGCGGAACTGGGGTTGCAGGGCTCGCTCGGCATCGGTACACCCGGCGCACTTTCCAGAGCAACCGGCCGCCTCAAGAACTCCAACTCGGTCGTGCTCAACGGACAATCCATTCTGCAAGACCTCGAATCCCTGCTGCAGCGAAAGGTGAAGATCAGCAACGACGCCAACTGCTTCGCGTTGTCCGAAGCGACGGACGGCGCGGCGGCAGGGGCAAAGGTCGTGTTCGGCGCCATCCTTGGCACCGGCGTCGGTGCGGGTATCGTCGTCAACGGCCACATCCTCACCGGCCCCAACGGCATCGCCGGCGAGTGGGGCCACAATCCGCTGCCCTGGCCGCAAGCGCATGAACTCCCCGGCCCACAATGCTACTGCGGCAAGCAAGGCTGCATCGAAACGTTCCTCTCCGGGCCGGGCATGGCAAAGCTGCATCAGGTCGAATCGAAAATATCCGTTCATGTTGAGCCCGTCGAAACACGAACGACTTCCGGTTCGGTATTGAGTGCCGAACAGGTAGTGCAACGCGCCGAGCAGGGCGATGCCGCCTGCGAGCGTAGTCTGCAACTTTACGAAAATCGCCTCGCACGCTCCCTGGCACACGTCATCAACATCCTCGACCCGGACATCATCGTGCTGGGCGGCGGCATGTCCAACATCGAGCGGCTGTATGTGAATGTGCCCAAGATATGGGACAACTGGGTGTTCTCGGACAGGGTGGATACCAGGCTGGTGAAGCACCGGTTCGGCGATTCAAGCGGCGTGCGCGGGGCGGCCTGGCTGTAGCGGCACGAACCGTTGTCAAGACCTGTTAAGAGTGCTATTGTTGGTGCCGTTAATGGCTTCACGAGGCAATCATGGCACACGCAATCCTGGCATCCACCACGGCCAGCATCTCCGAACTGAAGAAGAACCCGATGGCGACAGTCGCCGCTGGCGACGGCTTCCCCGTAGCGATCCTCAACCGCAACGAGCCGATCTTTTACTGCGTTCCCGCCAAGGCATACGAAGCATTGATGGACAAGCTGGAAGATGCCGAACTTAATGCACTTGCCGATGCCCGCCTGAAAGACGGCAAGCGTCTGGTCAAGGTGAAACTGGATGAGTTATGAGCTGAGCTTCCACCCCGATGCATTGGCGGAGTGGAAAAGGCTCGATGGTTCAATACGCGAACTGTTCAAGAAGAAACTCGCAGAACGTCTGCACAATCCCCGTGTTCCTTCCGCCTGTCTTTCCGGGCAGAAAGACTGTTACAAGATCAAGCTGCGCGATGCGGGCTACCGGCTCGTGTACGAAGTACGCGAGAAAGTGCTGGTGATCGTGGTCGTCGCAGTGGGCAAGCGCGAGCGCAACATGGTGTACAAGGCTGCGGCGAAACGGTGAGCTATTGAGGTTCCATAATTGGCGACAGCACACGAAGCCCTGTACCTCGTCATTTCGGCGAAGGCCGGAATCCAGCGAGTTTATTCAACGTGCTTTTGCCCCGGGTGCGGGAGTTTATTTTTTTGACTGGATTCCGGCCATCGCCTGCATGACGGTAGTCCACAAATTTTGTGTAATGGATTATGGAAAGATCAATAATGCGCAGCTTCCCTGTTTGGGGAGTTGCAGAATCAAATGTGCAGTTGCCCCGTTCAATTGTTGGCTAGAATGCTTCCGGGCTCGGTGAACGTGAACTTACTCCAGCAAAGGAAGATCATGACCAAGTTTTCGATTCCCATCTCTGTTCTCTCATTCCTGGCGATGGTTTCGGTCGCCCATGCCGATCCCCGGAAACTGGCCGAGGAGAAGCAGTGCCTTCTTTGTCATACCGTGGATAACAAAGTCGGCCGGGCGACTGCGTTCAAGACGATTGCGCAGAGATACAAGGGCAAAGCCGATGCCGAGGCGAACCTGGTGCACATGATCAAGAAAGGCGGCGTGGGTCACTGGGGTTACATCCCGATGCCGCCAGCCGGGTGGAAGCGGCCGGACGTGTCCGAGGGTGAGGCGAAGGAACTGGTGGACTGGATACTCGCGCTACATTGAGCTGACGCTGTTGTCCACTGCTCGCAGTATTTACACCAGGCATCCCGCCTGCAATCCCCATCTAGCGGCGATCTGCAGGTATATATGCCAAAGGCCGCCGTCGTTCCTTGTTGTCGGACGATATATCCTGAAGATGCCCGTTCCTATGCGCTTGCAGTGAAGGTGGATTTGCGAAAGCGCCCCTCTGCGGTCAGCCCCTGTTCGCCCGCAGCCAGGCAATGACATTGTCCGCATTCTCGTTCGGCGGGAAGACCGGATAGAACACTTTGACTATCTTTCCATCTTCGATGATGAGCGTAAGCCGTTTGATCAGGCGTAACGAGTTGTATTCGAAAGTCGGTAGACGCAAGGCGTTCGCCAATTTCAAAGCACTATCGCTCAACAACTCGAAAGGCAGGTGCAGGCGTTGCGCCGCTTCCTTCTGGTCTTCCGATGATTGCGCACTTACGCCATACACCGTGGCTCCCAAGCCGCGCAATTCGGCATGATGATCCCGAAAAGCGCAGGACTGGGGCGTGCATCCCCGCGCTCCCGGAATCTCGTTCCAGCCAGTCATCGGCGGACCGTCCGGCCTCGCGGTCATGGGATAGAAATAGACAACGACCATTCCGCTTGCCGAACCGAGGTCGACGGTGCGGTCGGCAGTGCTTGCCAGAGACAGGGAAGGCATTTGCATTCCTTGCAGATGGTCGCACGCACCGTCATCCTGGGGAACGGGCAGGTCGTCTGGCAGTATGTGAAGGTTTTTCATGTTTTATTTTTTTCCGAAGGGGTTTGGGTGCAAAACGTGTTGGTTATTACCGAATAAGCTGGCAGAGAAAACTATTGCGAAGCCCCCATTGATTTCACGACCCCTTTAATTCTGCACGCGACGCTTTCTTGATTCTTTCCTTGGCTTCCTCCCAGTCCGACATGGTTATCAGGCCTGCCTGCAGGGCATCTTCGCGGTCACTGAGAATGGCTGCATGCCAAGCTGGGGATTCCTGCGTTTCAGAACATGGGTGCATGGCATTTGGAGTTTCAAATTCTTTTTTCATTGAAGTGGCCCATGCTGGAGTGACGATTGATAGGAACTGAAAAAAATATTGCGAAGCTGACCCGTTTAGCTGGTTATACGAAAAAGTAGCTCGGATGTAGCGTAGCGAAATCCGGAGAGGGTAATCCCGGATTGCATCCGGGCTACGCTGGCTGGTTACGGATAAGCAGCAGATACACCGGCCTTGTGCTCATCGCTCATGTTAGCTTCCAGCTCATTGAGCCACTCGAGCAATTCATCCCAGTTGTTGAGGCTGAAGACTTTTACGCCATAGCGTTGCTCAAGCCCAACAGTTGGCTTTCCAACCAGATCAGCCATTAGTTTATCCATAATAAACGCGTCGCAGTATGGGGCGTAGAGCGAAACATGTTTGAAGTCCTCAAAAATCCCACTAAACTTTCCGAGCGCTTTATTACGATTTGCGAATGCCCCACGCTTTACCATGTCTTTGAGCGTCGAAAACATTCTGGCTTCGAGCCACAGGTTTGGCACGTTGGCGAAATGCTCGGAAGTAAAGAAATCCATGCAGCGCTGCAATCTATCTGTAAGAGGCTGTTCTTTTGGCAGCCAGTACAACATATTCTCCACAACATTTGCCACGACAGGCGAATCGATGACGGCATTGAAATCGCCTTGGGCAATGCGATTGATCTTGGTGATGTATGTATTTATGTAAATTCTGCCCGCATCCCTAATTTCGAGAGCGACGTCTTGTTCAAACGTCTGAGTCGAAGCTTTCCATTCATCAAAAACCTTAATCAGCTCTTGTACTGCCTGCGACTTGAATGTTCGCTTCAACTCGACGTTGCGCATATATCCACCAACGTCAATGCGAAAGTAGTCATCCCACTCATCCAGCTTGCCTTCGATTGCCTCCCTTTTTTCAAAGATATATTCAGCCGATTGGCCTTTCAGAAATGCCCTCCAAGCTTTCAATACTTGCGCCTGCTCTACGTAGTAATCCTTCTCGAACTCGGTGCCGCGTGCCGTCGCCTTGATGAATTCCATCAGTTGATCTTTTCTGTTATCGGGCCATTGGTGAGTTTCATCTTCATGCACAGAAGAATATGGTGCCGCTAGAAGTTGCAGATGTGTCATGCGTTTGATTCGCTCAGCAGCGGGCAAGAAGCGCGTATCTTTTCCTTTGAAAGCATGGCTGAAGAAAAACTGATCCAGATAGATGACCTTCTTGTGAATTTTCGGCAGAAATACTCTGGACTCATAGTTGCATCTACCGCAACCTTGCAGCACGTGATCCTGATTTATGGACACATTGCCATAGCAGTTCTTGCTTTTACAACTAGGGCAGTCGCCAAGTATGCGTGTTACGAGCATGGACTTCCTAACAAATTAAATGGGTGAATTGTTTCTAAATTAAAGACATAGCGGCGTCGGCATTCTCTCCCACACATGTTCGTTTAGCAATTTCCCCATTCCCCGTACAATACGGGGCTGACCATGAAAACCATCACCTTCCCCGACAGCCCCTACCTGCTGCACCTGCCGTTCGAACCGGCAGGCGACCAGCCCACGGCCATCGCGCAGCTGGTGGAGGGCATTGAGGATGGGCTGGCGTACCAGACGCTGCTGGGGGTGACCGGTTCCGGCAAGACTTTCACCATGGCCAACGTGATCGCGCGCACCGGGCGACCGGCCATCCTGATGGCGCCGAACAAGACGCTGGCGGCGCAGTTGTATTCCGAGATGCGCGAGTTCTTTCCCGAAAACGCAGTCGAGTATTTCGTCTCCTATTACGACTACTACCAGCCCGAGGCCTATGTGCCGTCGCGCGACGTGTATATCGAGAAGGATTCCAGCATCAACGAGCAGATCGAGCAGATGCGTCTGTCCGCCACCAAGTCGATGCTGGAGCGGCAGGACTGCGTGATCGTGGCCACCGTCTCGGCCATCTACGGTATCGGCGACCCGGTGGATTACCACGGCATGATCCTGCACCTGCGCGAGCACGAGAAGATGGCGCAGCGCGATGTGATCCAGCGCCTGGTGGCGATGCAGTACGAGCGCAACGACATCGATTTCAACCGCGGCCACTTCCGCGTGCGCGGCGACGTGATCGACATCTTCCCGGCGGAGAGCAGCGAGAACGCGCTGCGCGTGACGTTGTTCGACGACGAGGTCGAGTCGCTAGCGCTGTTCGATCCGCTCACCGGGCACATCCAGACCCGTGTGCCGCGCTACACCGTGTATCCCTCCAGCCATTACGTGACGCCACGCGAGACGACCCTGCATGCCATCGAGACCATCAAGGTGGAGCTGGCCGAGCGCATCGCGTTCTTCGTCAAGGAGAATAAGCTGGTGGAGGCGCAGCGCATCGAGCAGCGCACGCGCCACGACCTGGAGATGCTGGCCGAGATCGGCTTCACCAAGGGCATCGAGAACTATTCCCGCCATCTTTCCGGGCGCGGACCGAACGAAGCGCCGCCGACGCTGATGGATTACCTGCCGCCGAATGCGCTGATGATCATCGACGAAAGCCACGTCACCATTCCGCAGATCGGCGGCATGTACAAGGGCGACCGGGCGCGCAAGGAGAACCTGGTCAACTACGGGTTCCGCCTGCCTTCCGCGCTGGACAACCGCCCGCTGCGTTTCGATGAATTCGAGAAGATCATGCGCCAGACCGTTTTCGTCTCCGCCACGCCTTCCACTTATGAGGCCGAACACACAGGGCAAGTGGTGGAGCAGGTGGTGCGCCCGACCGGCCTGATCGACCCGGCCATCGAAGTGCGTCCCGCCACCAACCAGGTCGACGACCTGATGTCCGAAGTGACGTTGCGCACGAACGTGGGCGAGCGGGTGCTGGTCACCACGCTGACCAAGCGCATGGCCGAAGACCTTACCGAATATTTTGCAGAGCACGGCATCAAGGTGCGCTACCTGCATTCCGACATCGAGACCGTGGAGCGCGTGGAGATCATCCGCGACCTGCGCCTCGGCATGTTCGATGTGCTGGTGGGCATCAACCTGCTGCGCGAAGGCTTGGATATTCCCGAAGTGTCGCTGGTGGCGATCCTGGATGCGGACAAGGAAGGCTTCCTGCGTTCCGAACGCTCGCTGATCCAGACCATAGGCCGCGCCGCGCGCCACCTGCACGGCACCGCCATCCTGTATGCAGACCGTATCACCGAGTCCATGCGCAAGGCCATTTCCGAAACGGACCGCCGCCGCGCCAAACAGGTGGCCTACAACGAAGAGCACGGCATCACGCCGCAGTCCATCGTCAAACGCATCAAGGACATCATCGACAGCGCCTATGATGTGGATGACGAACGTTCATCGCTGAAGGCAGCTCAGACACAGGCGAAGTATCTGGCGATGAGCGAGAAGGAAGTCTCGAAAGAGATCGCGCGTCTGGAGAAGGAAATGCTGCAGGCCGCAAAGAACCTGGAATTTGAGAAGGCGGCGCAAGTGCGCGACCAGTTGAAGAAGCTGCGTGACAGCGTGTTCATTTCCCCCCTGTGAGTTGAAGCGTGAAGGTCAAAGTCCTGTTCGTCTGCATGGGCAACATCTGCAGGTCACCCACCGCCGAAGCCGTGTTTCGCCGCTACGTCGATCAGGCCGGACTGGCCGAGCACATCCTGATGGATTCGGCAGGCACGCACGATTACCACATCGGCGATGCGCCGGATGCACGCACGCAGCGCGCGGCCAAGCAGCGCGGTTACGACATGAGCTGGTTGCGCGGGCGACAGGTGGAAGCAGGGGACTTCGCCCGTTTCGATTATGTGCTGGCGATGGACGAAGCGAACCTCGCCATTCTTCAGCGCCTGCGTCCGAACGATGCGCAAGGCCATCTGGGCCTGTTTCTGGAATTCGCGGAACGGCATTCCGAGCGCGAGGTGCCCGACCCTTATTTTGGCGGTGCGGATGGTTTTGAACGCGTGCTGGACATGGTGGAGGATGCGGCGAACGGCTTGTTGCAGCATGTTCGGCAGCATCTGCCCTGAGCCCTTCCGCTAGAACGCCTGCCCCAGCTGCAGATAAGCCTGCGTGCTGCTGGGATTGTCCAACCCGCGTGCGACACCGAGCCTTAGCGGAAGCGGGAGGCGGTAATACACGATGACCTCGCCGAGCAGTTCGATCCCTACGCCGCGATAATATCTCAACCGTGCGTTGCCGTTGTCCCACACGCTGCCTGCGTCCATGAAGGCGGAAGCCGAAAGGCGATTGATCCCGATGGGTGGGGACATGGCGTGGCGGTCGATATCGGAAAGCGGTGTGCGCCATTCGATGCTGGCCATGCTGGTGTTCTGTCCGCGCAACGCGGCCTCGCTGCCGATATAACCGCGTAAGGGCAGGTTGCGCTGGTTGAGCATGGGTGCCTGTGTCAGGTCATATTCCGTTGCACCTCCCAGCTGGAATTGTTCGGTAGCGCCCTGTGCGCGGACTTCCGTCCACCTTCCACTGAGGACCGTATCGCCGACAGGCAGGTATTCGCGCGTGTCGAAGCGGGAGATATATCCGTCATAAAAGCTGGTGAAAGGGCGGTAGCTCTCGTAGAGCAGGGTAGTGAGATTGCCGCGATTGACGCCGTCGGCATACCAGTTGGTGTTGCGTGTATCGTAGCGCAGGAAGGTCGCTCCGACGCGCTCATCCTGCGTGCGGGTGATGAGCCCTGGGACCCGCACGTGGTCGGTAGTCTGCATGGCTGCGCCGACGCCGAGATAGAGGCGTTGTTCTATTCTCAACCAGGGCAGCATCGAGGCCCATTGCGCGCCGGTAGTGCGGTCGAACAGCGTGGTGGTCTGGTTGCTGCCGGAACCGGTCGATTGTCGTGCCCACAAGTTGCGCGAGACATTGAAGAAATGTTCGCCGAGGTAGTCGTAGTTGAAACTGCCGATGGCTTCATGCTGCGATGTTTCCCACATCACGTCGGCAGTGTAGTTGTGCCAGCCCAGCGCATCGCTGCCGAAGGTGGACGCGCCGTATGCGCTCAAGCCGCGATCCAGGAGCACGGACGGCAGCCATGTGCGCGGATACATCGAATTCACGGCGTGGTAATTGCCGGGTTCGCCCAGTTGATATGTCGTAGGCGGCGTGTTGCCCTGTAGTAGTGCGGTCTGATTCGATACCGGCGTTGCCTGTGCTATCGGTGCGGTCGTTTGCATGCGCCGCAATTCCGTGCCGTTTGCGGCCAGCACGCCCAGCACGACCGAACCGTCTTGTGTGATCCCGCTGTGCGAGAGTACCGCCGTGTAGGTGTGGCTCAAGCGCGTCAATCTGGGCGCGCTGGGTGTGCGGTCGCGACGGGGTGCGGCGAAGCCGACGAGTGCGGGAGCGACCGCATCACACCTCCTCCCGCAGTCGGCTGGCTCTGCCATAACCAGCGACTTGGCGAGCGCTGTTGGCTCGTCTAGTCGAATGGCTAGAGGCTTTATCAGTAACGTGTCGGAGGTACGGTCGCGACGCGGTGCGGCGGAGCCGTCTGGTGCGGGAGCGACCGTAGTCCACAAATTTTGTGTAATGGATTATGGAAAGATCAATAATGCGCAGCTTCCCTGTTTGGGGAGTTGCAGAATCAAATGTGCAGTTGCCCCGTTCAATTGTTGGCTAGAATGCTTCCGGGCTCGGTGAACGTGAACTTACTCCAGCAAAGGAAGATCATGACCAAGTTTTCGATTCCCATCTCTGTTCTCTCATTCCTGGCGATGGTTTCGGTCGCCCATGCCGATCCCCGGAAACTGGCCGAGGAGAAGCAGTGCCTTCTTTGTCATACCGTGGATAACAAAGTCGGCCGGGCGACTGCGTTCAAGACGATTGCGCAGAGATACAAGGGCAAAGCCGATGCCGAGGCGAACCTGGTGCACATGATCAAGAAAGGCGGCGTGGGTCACTGGGGTTACATCCCGATGCCGCCAGCCGGGTGGAAGCGGCCGGACGTGTCCGAGGGTGAGGCGAAGGAACTGGTGGACTGGATACTCGCGCTACATTGAGCTGACGCTGTTGTCCACTGCTCGCAGTATTTACACCAGGCATCCCGCCTGCAATCCCCATCTAGCGGCGATCTGCAGGTATATATGCCAAAGGCCGCCGTCGTTCCTTGTTGTCGGACGATATATCCTGAAGATGCCCGTTCCTATGCGCTTGCAGTGAAGGTGGATTTGCGAAAGCGCCCCTCTGCGGTCAGCCCCTGTTCGCCCGCAGCCAGGCAATGACATTGTCCGCATTCTCGTTCGGCGGGAAGACCGGATAGAACACTTTGACTATCTTTCCATCTTCGATGATGAGCGTAAGCCGTTTGATCAGGCGTAACGAGTTGTATTCGAAAGTCGGTAGACGCAAGGCGTTCGCCAATTTCAAAGCACTATCGCTCAACAACTCGAAAGGCAGGTGCAGGCGTTGCGCCGCTTCCTTCTGGTCTTCCGATGATTGCGCACTTACGCCATACACCGTGGCTCCCAAGCCGCGCAATTCGGCATGATGATCCCGAAAAGCGCAGGACTGGGGCGTGCATCCCCGCGCTCCCGGAATCTCGTTCCAGCCAGTCATCGGCGGACCGTCCGGCCTCGCGGTCATGGGATAGAAATAGACAACGACCATTCCGCTTGCCGAACCGAGGTCGACGGTGCGGTCGGCAGTGCTTGCCAGAGACAGGGAAGGCATTTGCATTCCTTGCAGATGGTCGCACGCACCGTCATCCTGGGGAACGGGCAGGTCGTCTGGCAGTATGTGAAGGTTTTTCATGTTTTATTTTTTTCCGAAGGGGTTTGGGTGCAAAACGTGTTGGTTATTACCGAATAAGCTGGCAGAGAAAACTATTGCGAAGCCCCCATTGATTTCACGACCCCTTTAATTCTGCACGCGACGCTTTCTTGATTCTTTCCTTGGCTTCCTCCCAGTCCGACATGGTTATCAGGCCTGCCTGCAGGGCATCTTCGCGGTCACTGAGAATGGCTGCATGCCAAGCTGGGGATTCCTGCGTTTCAGAACATGGGTGCATGGCATTTGGAGTTTCAAATTCTTTTTTCATTGAAGTGGCCCATGCTGGAGTGACGATTGATAGGAACTGAAAAAAATATTGCGAAGCTGACCCGTTTAGCTGGTTATACGAAAAAGTAGCTCGGATGTAGCGTAGCGAAATCCGGAGAGGGTAATCCCGGATTGCATCCGGGCTACGCTGGCTGGTTACGGATAAGCAGCAGATACACCGGCCTTGTGCTCATCGCTCATGTTAGCTTCCAGCTCATTGAGCCACTCGAGCAATTCATCCCAGTTGTTGAGGCTGAAGACTTTTACGCCATAGCGTTGCTCAAGCCCAACAGTTGGCTTTCCAACCAGATCAGCCATTAGTTTATCCATAATAAACGCGTCGCAGTATGGGGCGTAGAGCGAAACATGTTTGAAGTCCTCAAAAATCCCACTAAACTTTCCGAGCGCTTTATTACGATTTGCGAATGCCCCACGCTTTACCATGTCTTTGAGCGTCGAAAACATTCTGGCTTCGAGCCACAGGTTTGGCACGTTGGCGAAATGCTCGGAAGTAAAGAAATCCATGCAGCGCTGCAATCTATCTGTAAGAGGCTGTTCTTTTGGCAGCCAGTACAACATATTCTCCACAACATTTGCCACGACAGGCGAATCGATGACGGCATTGAAATCGCCTTGGGCAATGCGATTGATCTTGGTGATGTATGTATTTATGTAAATTCTGCCCGCATCCCTAATTTCGAGAGCGACGTCTTGTTCAAACGTCTGAGTCGAAGCTTTCCATTCATCAAAAACCTTAATCAGCTCTTGTACTGCCTGCGACTTGAATGTTCGCTTCAACTCGACGTTGCGCATATATCCACCAACGTCAATGCGAAAGTAGTCATCCCACTCATCCAGCTTGCCTTCGATTGCCTCCCTTTTTTCAAAGATATATTCAGCCGATTGGCCTTTCAGAAATGCCCTCCAAGCTTTCAATACTTGCGCCTGCTCTACGTAGTAATCCTTCTCGAACTCGGTGCCGCGTGCCGTCGCCTTGATGAATTCCATCAGTTGATCTTTTCTGTTATCGGGCCATTGGTGAGTTTCATCTTCATGCACAGAAGAATATGGTGCCGCTAGAAGTTGCAGATGTGTCATGCGTTTGATTCGCTCAGCAGCGGGCAAGAAGCGCGTATCTTTTCCTTTGAAAGCATGGCTGAAGAAAAACTGATCCAGATAGATGACCTTCTTGTGAATTTTCGGCAGAAATACTCTGGACTCATAGTTGCATCTACCGCAACCTTGCAGCACGTGATCCTGATTTATGGACACATTGCCATAGCAGTTCTTGCTTTTACAACTAGGGCAGTCGCCAAGTATGCGTGTTACGAGCATGGACTTCCTAACAAATTAAATGGGTGAATTGTTTCTAAATTAAAGACATAGCGGCGTCGGCATTCTCTCCCACACATGTTCGTTTAGCAATTTCCCCATTCCCCGTACAATACGGGGCTGACCATGAAAACCATCACCTTCCCCGACAGCCCCTACCTGCTGCACCTGCCGTTCGAACCGGCAGGCGACCAGCCCACGGCCATCGCGCAGCTGGTGGAGGGCATTGAGGATGGGCTGGCGTACCAGACGCTGCTGGGGGTGACCGGTTCCGGCAAGACTTTCACCATGGCCAACGTGATCGCGCGCACCGGGCGACCGGCCATCCTGATGGCGCCGAACAAGACGCTGGCGGCGCAGTTGTATTCCGAGATGCGCGAGTTCTTTCCCGAAAACGCAGTCGAGTATTTCGTCTCCTATTACGACTACTACCAGCCCGAGGCCTATGTGCCGTCGCGCGACGTGTATATCGAGAAGGATTCCAGCATCAACGAGCAGATCGAGCAGATGCGTCTGTCCGCCACCAAGTCGATGCTGGAGCGGCAGGACTGCGTGATCGTGGCCACCGTCTCGGCCATCTACGGTATCGGCGACCCGGTGGATTACCACGGCATGATCCTGCACCTGCGCGAGCACGAGAAGATGGCGCAGCGCGATGTGATCCAGCGCCTGGTGGCGATGCAGTACGAGCGCAACGACATCGATTTCAACCGCGGCCACTTCCGCGTGCGCGGCGACGTGATCGACATCTTCCCGGCGGAGAGCAGCGAGAACGCGCTGCGCGTGACGTTGTTCGACGACGAGGTCGAGTCGCTAGCGCTGTTCGATCCGCTCACCGGGCACATCCAGACCCGTGTGCCGCGCTACACCGTGTATCCCTCCAGCCATTACGTGACGCCACGCGAGACGACCCTGCATGCCATCGAGACCATCAAGGTGGAGCTGGCCGAGCGCATCGCGTTCTTCGTCAAGGAGAATAAGCTGGTGGAGGCGCAGCGCATCGAGCAGCGCACGCGCCACGACCTGGAGATGCTGGCCGAGATCGGCTTCACCAAGGGCATCGAGAACTATTCCCGCCATCTTTCCGGGCGCGGACCGAACGAAGCGCCGCCGACGCTGATGGATTACCTGCCGCCGAATGCGCTGATGATCATCGACGAAAGCCACGTCACCATTCCGCAGATCGGCGGCATGTACAAGGGCGACCGGGCGCGCAAGGAGAACCTGGTCAACTACGGGTTCCGCCTGCCTTCCGCGCTGGACAACCGCCCGCTGCGTTTCGATGAATTCGAGAAGATCATGCGCCAGACCGTTTTCGTCTCCGCCACGCCTTCCACTTATGAGGCCGAACACACAGGGCAAGTGGTGGAGCAGGTGGTGCGCCCGACCGGCCTGATCGACCCGGCCATCGAAGTGCGTCCCGCCACCAACCAGGTCGACGACCTGATGTCCGAAGTGACGTTGCGCACGAACGTGGGCGAGCGGGTGCTGGTCACCACGCTGACCAAGCGCATGGCCGAAGACCTTACCGAATATTTTGCAGAGCACGGCATCAAGGTGCGCTACCTGCATTCCGACATCGAGACCGTGGAGCGCGTGGAGATCATCCGCGACCTGCGCCTCGGCATGTTCGATGTGCTGGTGGGCATCAACCTGCTGCGCGAAGGCTTGGATATTCCCGAAGTGTCGCTGGTGGCGATCCTGGATGCGGACAAGGAAGGCTTCCTGCGTTCCGAACGCTCGCTGATCCAGACCATAGGCCGCGCCGCGCGCCACCTGCACGGCACCGCCATCCTGTATGCAGACCGTATCACCGAGTCCATGCGCAAGGCCATTTCCGAAACGGACCGCCGCCGCGCCAAACAGGTGGCCTACAACGAAGAGCACGGCATCACGCCGCAGTCCATCGTCAAACGCATCAAGGACATCATCGACAGCGCCTATGATGTGGATGACGAACGTTCATCGCTGAAGGCAGCTCAGACACAGGCGAAGTATCTGGCGATGAGCGAGAAGGAAGTCTCGAAAGAGATCGCGCGTCTGGAGAAGGAAATGCTGCAGGCCGCAAAGAACCTGGAATTTGAGAAGGCGGCGCAAGTGCGCGACCAGTTGAAGAAGCTGCGTGACAGCGTGTTCATTTCCCCCCTGTGAGTTGAAGCGTGAAGGTCAAAGTCCTGTTCGTCTGCATGGGCAACATCTGCAGGTCACCCACCGCCGAAGCCGTGTTTCGCCGCTACGTCGATCAGGCCGGACTGGCCGAGCACATCCTGATGGATTCGGCAGGCACGCACGATTACCACATCGGCGATGCGCCGGATGCACGCACGCAGCGCGCGGCCAAGCAGCGCGGTTACGACATGAGCTGGTTGCGCGGGCGACAGGTGGAAGCAGGGGACTTCGCCCGTTTCGATTATGTGCTGGCGATGGACGAAGCGAACCTCGCCATTCTTCAGCGCCTGCGTCCGAACGATGCGCAAGGCCATCTGGGCCTGTTTCTGGAATTCGCGGAACGGCATTCCGAGCGCGAGGTGCCCGACCCTTATTTTGGCGGTGCGGATGGTTTTGAACGCGTGCTGGACATGGTGGAGGATGCGGCGAACGGCTTGTTGCAGCATGTTCGGCAGCATCTGCCCTGAGCCCTTCCGCTAGAACGCCTGCCCCAGCTGCAGATAAGCCTGCGTGCTGCTGGGATTGTCCAACCCGCGTGCGACACCGAGCCTTAGCGGAAGCGGGAGGCGGTAATACACGATGACCTCGCCGAGCAGTTCGATCCCTACGCCGCGATAATATCTCAACCGTGCGTTGCCGTTGTCCCACACGCTGCCTGCGTCCATGAAGGCGGAAGCCGAAAGGCGATTGATCCCGATGGGTGGGGACATGGCGTGGCGGTCGATATCGGAAAGCGGTGTGCGCCATTCGATGCTGGCCATGCTGGTGTTCTGTCCGCGCAACGCGGCCTCGCTGCCGATATAACCGCGTAAGGGCAGGTTGCGCTGGTTGAGCATGGGTGCCTGTGTCAGGTCATATTCCGTTGCACCTCCCAGCTGGAATTGTTCGGTAGCGCCCTGTGCGCGGACTTCCGTCCACCTTCCACTGAGGACCGTATCGCCGACAGGCAGGTATTCGCGCGTGTCGAAGCGGGAGATATATCCGTCATAAAAGCTGGTGAAAGGGCGGTAGCTCTCGTAGAGCAGGGTAGTGAGATTGCCGCGATTGACGCCGTCGGCATACCAGTTGGTGTTGCGTGTATCGTAGCGCAGGAAGGTCGCTCCGACGCGCTCATCCTGCGTGCGGGTGATGAGCCCTGGGACCCGCACGTGGTCGGTAGTCTGCATGGCTGCGCCGACGCCGAGATAGAGGCGTTGTTCTATTCTCAACCAGGGCAGCATCGAGGCCCATTGCGCGCCGGTAGTGCGGTCGAACAGCGTGGTGGTCTGGTTGCTGCCGGAACCGGTCGATTGTCGTGCCCACAAGTTGCGCGAGACATTGAAGAAATGTTCGCCGAGGTAGTCGTAGTTGAAACTGCCGATGGCTTCATGCTGCGATGTTTCCCACATCACGTCGGCAGTGTAGTTGTGCCAGCCCAGCGCATCGCTGCCGAAGGTGGACGCGCCGTATGCGCTCAAGCCGCGATCCAGGAGCACGGACGGCAGCCATGTGCGCGGATACATCGAATTCACGGCGTGGTAATTGCCGGGTTCGCCCAGTTGATATGTCGTAGGCGGCGTGTTGCCCTGTAGTAGTGCGGTCTGATTCGATACCGGCGTTGCCTGTGCTATCGGTGCGGTCGTTTGCATGCGCCGCAATTCCGTGCCGTTTGCGGCCAGCACGCCCAGCACGACCGAACCGTCTTGTGTGATCCCGCTGTGCGAGAGTACCGCCGTGTAGGTGTGGCTCAAGCGCGTCAATCTGGGCGCGCTGGGTGTGCGGTCGCGACGGGGTGCGGCGAAGCCGACGAGTGCGGGAGCGACCGCATCACACCTCCTCCCGCAGTCGGCTGGCTCTGCCATAACCAGCGACTTGGCGAGCGCTGTTGGCTCGTCTAGTCGAATGGCTAGAGGCTTTATCAGTAACGTGTCGGAGGTACGGTCGGGACGCGGTGCGGCGAAGCCGACGAGTGCGGGAGCGACCGCATCACACCTCCTCCCGCAATCGGCTGGCTCTGCCATAACCAGCGACTTGGCGAGCGCTGTTGGCTCGTCTAGTCGAATGGCTAGAGGCTTTATCAGTAACGTGTCGGAGGTACGGTCGCGACGCGGTGCGGCGGAGCCGTCTGGTGCGGGAGCGACCGTATCACACCTCCTCCCGCAATCGGCTGGCTCTGCCATAACCAGCGACTTGGCGAGCGCTGTTGGCTCGTCTAGTCGAATGGCTAGAGGCTTTATCAGTAACGTGTCGGAGGTGTAGCGCCAGAGATCGTAGATGCCGTCTTTCACGGCGATGAATTCCAGCTCACTGCCGTTGCGCGCATAGCGCAGTCCGTGCAGCGGTGCGTTGTAGTCGAATAGCACCCGCGGTGCGCCGCCTGCGCTGTCGAACTCCAGCACTTGCCATGACCCAGCCTGCTTGATGCCAAGCGCGATACGCTGGCCGTCGGGGCTGGCGGCAAGGTCGATGGCTTCCACCTGGTCCGGTGTCCGGTAGAGCGTGCGCGATTCGCTCCAGTCGTTCCCGTGTCGTTCCAGAATGGTCAGTGCGGAGACGCCGCCGTCCAGGCGCAATGCGGCTATCCGATCGCCCAGCCATACCGCGCGGCGGTAGCGTCCGCAGGTGGTCTGCCGTTGCAGTCCACCCGATGCGCTCCAGGTATAAAGGTCATAGTAGTAGTTGAAGTTGCGGCAGATCTCAGGTTGCGCGATCAGCGCCGTGCCGTCGGCGCGCGTGTCGATGTAGGCGCCGGGATTCAGCTTGGCGAGCTCGCTCACCTTGCCCTGTGTGTCGATGTGTACCAGAGAGGGTTGCAGCCGCCCGTCGTCGACTGTGGCCAGCACGCCGTCGGCTGCGGGCGCCAGCGAGGCGATCTCGAATTTCGCCGGCAATATCACATTGCCGTCGGCGCGCGGTGCAGTTTTAAGCGGTACTTCGCGCCGGCTCATCTGCTCCGCCAAGTCGGCGGTGAATTCATCCCATAACTCATCCATGTGCTTGCCGGTCACCTCGACAGGATTGGTGTAAACACGCGGGACGATGTTGTTGCTGAAATTGTTGATGTAGTTGTAGATCGCATCCGGCCCGTATTTGCGCGACAGGAAGTCGTAGAAATACACTCCGTACAGGTATTGCTTGGATGTGGGCAGGGCGCGCCCGTCCGAGTTGATCTCGGACAGCGATTTGAAGCCCTGTTCGTGCTCGATGCGCATCCATGCTTCGAATATCGGTCCCCTGAGCCGTCCCTTGCCGAGCTCGGGCGTGCTCTCGTTGTAGGTGGCGATGCCCTCGATGGCCCAGTCCGGTTGCCACAGGTTGGGGAAGAGCAGCGGATTGCGCCCGAAGATGTGGCGCAACACGTTCGGGGCGCCGCGTACCTTGTCCAGATGGAAGGTATGCGTCAGTTCGTGAGTCAGTAGCATCTCGAGCCAGACGCTGTTGTCCAGCAGTTCGCCGTCGTTGGGCGGGGTGAGGAAGATCGCGCTTTCGTTGAACGGCAGCGGGGTGGAGTAACCGTTCGGGATGTCGAATTCATCGAGCAGGATGATCTCTATTTTGCCGCCCGGTTCCCATTGCAGTTCCCGGCTCATGCGGGAATAAACATGTTCGGCGATGTCGGCTACGCGCTCCGCCTGTGCACGTTGGGGCGTGGCGTAATCGATCCGAAAATGCACGCTGTCGGCGCTGTGCCAGTCGCGTTCCGGATCCGGGCCGGGCGCCGGGCCGATCGCTGCATGGGCGGGCGATAGAACGGCAAGGACAAAGAGCGCGGAGAGGATACGAAGCATGGTGTGCGTTACCCCAAAATAAAAAAGCGCACGGCATGCCGTGCGCTTTTATTATCCGACAAACCGCTCAGCTTGGCGTGTGTGTTTCCACCTGTTGCAGCGGTTCGCTGTTCTCGATGGTGTATATCTCACGCTGGCGCTGGCGACGACGCGGGGCATGTTCGCGGCTTTCCTGTGCCGGAGCGATGCTGGTTGCCTTGTTCGGATCGGTTTCGATCAGGGTCAGGCCGCTGCTGCTCAGGTCGACTGGAGGCATGGCTTTGGCAGCAGCAGTAACGACTTCCGCGACTTGCACTTGTGGTGCCGGTTGCGGGACTGCTTCCACTTTCGCCATTTCAGGGGATTGTGTCGGATAGGACACAACCTCGGTCGGCACGGCCTTCTTCATCGATTCCTTCATTGAATCAGGATAGGCGATGTACTCGGTCGGCCTCGCGCGTTGAACGGGAGCAGGTGTCACGGCGGCGGCAACTTCGCTGACTGCAGGCATGGTGACTTGTTCGTTCGTTTGAACTGCAACGCCTTCGCCGGACGGGGCCGCCACTTGCTGCTCACGACGCTCGCGTTCACGGCGACCGCCGCGACGGCCTCGCTTGCGACCCTGGTTGCCATTGCTTTCCTCGGTTTGTTCACCGGCGACGACGGGCTTCGGCGTTTCCAGTGCAGGCTTGTCGACGTTGGCAGGACGCGGTTGGCGTGGCTGCTGCGGTTGACGCTCGCCGCGACTTTCCTGCTGTTCTTTCGGTTCCCTGTTGTCTGCGCGCGGAGCATCGTCACGATCGCGGCGTTGCTTGTTGCCGCCTTCGTTGCGATCGCGACGCGGCTTGTTGCCGCTGCCTTCGCTGCGTTCGCCGCGTTCATTCCGGTCGCCACGCTCACCGCGTTCGCGGCGCGGATTCTGGCGTCCCGCCTTGGCCGGCGCAGCCGGTTTGACGGGCTCGCTTTCACCGCCCAGCGATTTGAACCAGCCGACCAGACTGCCGAGCAGGGATGTTTTCGCCTCCTCCTTGACTGCATGCTTGGGAGCAGGTTGTGCAGGAGTGATGCCGCGCACCGCTGCTTGCGGACGCTGTGCCTTGATTTCCTGCGCTGTGGCCGCTATCACCGGCTTGACCTCTTCAGGTTTTTCCACCAGCTTGTAGCTGGCTTGCAGATGGTCGGCAGTGATGTCGTCCTGGCGCAGGCGGGTGACCGTGTAATGCGGCGTTTCCATGTGCGGATTGGGGATGAGCACCACGCTGATCTTGAAGCGCGATTCGATGCGGTGGATGTCCGAGCGTTTCTCGTTGAGCAGGAAGGTGGCAACGTCCACCGGTACCTGCGCGTGGATGGCGGCGCTGCTGTCTTTCATCGCTTCTTCCTGGATGATGCGCAGGATGTTCAGGGCGGAAGATTCCGTACCGCGGATATGGCCTATGCCGTTACAGCGCGGGCAGGTGGTGTGGTTGCCTTCTTCCAGGCTCGGCGCAAGGCGTTGGCGCGACAGTTCCAGCAAGCCGAAACGCGAGATCTTGGCTGTCTGGATGCGGGCGCGGTCGAAGTGCAGGGCATCGCGCAAACGATTTTCCACTTCGCGCTGGTTCTTGCTCGATTCCATGTCGATGAAGTCGATGACGATCAGGCCGCCCAGGTCGCGCAGGCGCAACTGGCGGGCGATCTCATCCGCCGCTTCCAGATTGGTGTGGTACGCGGTAGTCTCGATATCGCCGCCGCGTGTGGAACGCGCGGAGTTGATGTCGATGGCCGTGAGCGCTTCGGTGTGGTCGATCACGATTGCACCGCCGGACGGCAGGTTCACCTGGCGGGCATGTGCGGATTCGATCTGGTGTTCGATCTGGAAGCGTGAGAACAACGGCACATCGTCGTGGTAACGCTTGATGCGGTCGACATGATCGGGCATCACCGTGCTCATGAATGCCTGGGCCTGATGATAGATATCGTCGGTGTCGATCAGGATCTCGCCGATCTCGGGATTGAAGTAGTCGCGGATGGCACGCACCACGAGGCTGCTTTCCAGATAGATCAGCGACGGAGCTTTTTCTGTCTTGGCGGCGCCTTCAATGGCGTCCCACAACTGCTTGAGGTAATTCAGGTCCCACTGCAACTCTTCCAGGTTGCGGCCGATACCGGCAGTGCGGGCGATGATGCTCATGCCCTGCGGCACTTCCATCTGCGCCAGTACGTCGCGCAGTTCGTTGCGGTCTTCGCCTTCGATGCGGCGAGAGACACCGCCGCCGTTCGGGTTGTTCGGCATCAGAACGATGTAGCGGCCTGCCAGACTTATATATGTGGTGAGCGCCGCGCCCTTGTTGCCGCGCTCGTCCTTTTCCACCTGTACCAGCAGTTCCTGGCCTTCCTTCAGCGCTTCCTTGATGGATGGGCGGCTGCCGGCACCCGCGCTGTAATACTGCGGGGATACTTCCTTGAAGGGGAGGAAACCGTGGCGGGTGCCGCCGTATTCGACGAAACAGGCTTCGAGGCTGGGCTCGATGCGGGTGATGACGGCCTTGTAGATGTTGCTCTTGCGTTGCTCTTTACCGGCGGTTTCAATGTCGAGGTCAACGAGTTTTTGACCATCAACAATGGCGACGCGGAGTTCTTCCGGCTGCGTCGCATTGAATAACATGCGTTTCATATTTTTCTCCCGCGCTCTTACACGGGCAGGACGAAGCTACGCGCCGCTAGGCGCGCGAGAATTTGGGTCGTGCAAACTGTTAAGTGAGTTGTGATGACGACGGTGGTTCAAAATTATTATTCTCGTTTTAGCTTGTCTGTATCTGCATGTTGCCAATAATTTAAAGAGGGCAACACGCCAAAATTTATCTGCTTTGGTGCTTAGAGCGCGCAAATCAATTACCATCACTGCTTGTCTCCGGTGAGTGAGATAACCGGGCGGGGCTGCTTCGTAGGCGGCTTGATTGCCTGCCTTAGGTTGGACGGAAAGTAGTATCCCGTTTCACGAAGGCGCACACGCGAGGGCGGAGTATATTCAAAATGAGTGGTTTGAGCAAAGAATCCGTGAGTTGGGTCGAAATCGACGAGGGTAGCGAGGGGCAGCGCATCGATAACTTCTTGTTCCGTCACCTGAAAGGCGTGCCCAAGAGCCATGTCTACCGCATCCTGCGCGGCGAAGTGCGGGTGAACAAAAAGCGCATCGACCAGACCTATCGCCTGCAATTGGGCGATTTGTTGCGCATCCCGCCCATTCGCGTGGCGGAAAAGCCCGAAAGCGAGTACGTCCCGGCGACCGAATTCCCTGTTTTGTATGAGGATGAGGCGATTCTGGCCATTAATAAACCCGCCGGCACGGCAGTGCATGGTGGTAGCGGGGTGAGCTTCGGCGTCATCGAACAATTGCGCAGTGCGCGACCGCACGCCAAATTCTTGGAATTGGTACACAGATTAGACCGTGAGACTTCAGGGGTATTACTGGTGGCGAAGAAGCGTTCCGCCCTGACCGGCATGCACGAGATCATGCGCGAGGGCAACAGCGACAAGCGCTATTTCACGCTGGTGTTGGGACAGTGGAAGAACGCGAAACAGCATGTGAAGCTGGCGTTGCACAAGTTCGACACACCGCAGGGCGAAAAACGGGTGATGGTGCGCGAGGACGGGCAGGCGTCGCATACTATCTTTACCCTGCTCAAGAGCTGGCCGGAATTCAGCCTGCTGGAAGCGCAGCTCAAGACCGGACGTACCCACCAGATTCGCGTGCATACCTCGCACTTGGGCTTTCCCATTGCGGGCGACGACAAATACGGCGACTTTGCGCGTAACAAGGAACTGGCGAAACGGGGACTGAAACGAATGTTCCTGCATGCCCATTCGATCTCTTTCAACCATCCGCTGACGGGCGAGCCGCTGAGCATCGTTGCGCCGTTACCCCCTGAATTGGAGAGCTTTCTGAACAAGCTGGACGCCGCCGTTGCCTAAGTCTTAGGCAATCCTTGCCGATAAGAGGGTTGCAGGCCGCTTGGTGCGGTCGCGAGGAGGTGTCATGCGCTATGTGCCCAGTGTTTCGTCAACGACGGCGAGTCCGACGACTCGCCAGGTGAAGGGGCTGTCCCCGGCGCAAGCGGTGAAACCGGTATTTCCTCGCGAGCAACCCGACCTTCCCCATGTCGAGCCGCATGCGGCTCATCAGGAACCCGTGCGTCCGGTCGCGCAGCAACAGCATCGTACAGTTGCCTTCGAAGACCGTCGCAAAGCCTGTCGCCGCGTCAGCCACCTGCCCGTGCTGATCGAGTTGCGATCGGGTATCGATCGCCGCCGTCACAATCTGCGCGAGGGCGACACGACTGAACACATCGACGAGACTGCGTAACGGGTTGCTAGCGTTTGCGCGCCAGGTATACCGTGACTTCTTCCCGGTCATGGTAGAGCTGCTTGGCTTCCAATTGGTAACGGATACCTTTGTTGTTGAGTGCGGTGCGTATGCTGTTGAGCGCATCGTTGAGGGCTGCAACGCGTTTTTTCATCGGCAGCTTGAGGTTGAAGATGGCGCGCTGGGTGTAGCCACCGATGAACCATTCGGTCATCAAGGTGGCGACACGCTGCGGTTGTTCCACCATATCGCACACCAGCCAGTCCACCGGGCGCTGCGGACGGAAGCGGAAGCCGTCCTCACGCAGATGCCTGATGGAAGGATGACCTGCCGCAACTCCCTTGAGCGGGCCGTTATCCACGGCAGTGACTTTCAACCCGCGCTGCACCAGTTGCCAGGTCCAGCCGCCGGGTGCGGCACCGAGGTCGATCGCCGTCATGCCAGGTTTCAACCATAGCGCCTGTTCCTTTTTGTCGAGGAACACCTCGAACGCTTCCGCGAGTTTGAGATAGGAGCGGCTAGGCGCATCGCTCGCCATGCCGACGCGCTGGATGCCGTTGAGTGCTGCCGAGCTGTTATGCGGATCGCCGGTGGCGATCAGGGCGCGTTGGTTGTCGGGAAAGAAGATGTGCAGGCGAGGAGAAATATCCGTTCGCCCTGAGCCTGTCGAAGGGTGAATACCCGACGCATCCGCCAACCTTCCTTGTACTCGCAACGCGTCTTCCAGAAGGGGCTGAAATCGCCGCGTGAAGCCGGACAGCGTTTTGCCCTCATTGGTGTCCGGCACTTCCAGATACAGGGCGCTAAACCGTTCGAGCGATACGGGTATCGCTGCCAGCAGCGGTGTAAGCCGATCGCGTTCCGGCAAATCGCTTACTTCCGTATGCAAGCTGAGCAATTGGCGTGCAAAGGCCAATTGCCTGTAAGCCAGCCGTGGCTTGCCTTGCAGCACGACATAGCCGCTGTTCTCGGTCGTTTCGACAGGTTTGGCCTGGGTTTCTTCCACGCAATCGCGCTCGAAGCCGGGACGACAATAAATTAGCCAACTGGGTAAGGTGTTCATGGCGCGGCATGGTAGGGATTACCGCGGTGATGGGCAAGCGAAATGGTAGAATCCGCGCCTATTTTATTTTGGCGGTACAGATGGCAAAACGTTACGACTTGATTGTGTTCGACTGGGACGGCACGGTGATGGACTCGACGGCGATCATCGCAGGATCAATCCAGGCTGCCTGCCGCGACCTGAAATTGCCGGTGCCGGACGATGAAACGGCACGTCATGTGATCGGTCTGGGGCTGGTGCAAGCCTTGCGCCATGCCGTTCCCGATGCGCCGGAAGAGATGTATGAGTCGTTGGTTGCACGCTACCGCCATCACTTTCTGTCGCAGAATGAATCGATCCCCCTGTTCGACCAGGCAAGGGAGACCATCATCGAGTTACATGGCGCAGGCTACAGGCTTGCGGTGGCGACAGGCAAGAATCGCAACGGTCTGGACCATGCCCTTGAATCCACCCATATGGGCGAGTATTTCCATGCCACGCGCACGGCAGACCGGACATTCTCCAAGCCGCACCCGGCGATGCTGCTGGAGATCATGGATGAACTGGACGTGCCACCGGAACGCACCCTGATGATCGGCGATACCACGCATGACCTGCAGATGGCGATCAACGCCGGGGTGGATGCAGTGGGTGTAACACACGGCGCGCATCCTGAGGATCAATTGCGCGAATTGAAACCGATCGCCCTGCTTGATGATTTTGTTGAACTGAGAGAGTGGTTCAGGGTCAACGCATAACGAATTTATCGAAGGAGTTTTAATTTATGTCAGAAGAAAACAACAACTGGGAACGCGGCGTACTGGAAAAACTGGCGTTGTCCGCCGTTCAGGAGCAGCGCCGCGCCCGGCACTGGGGGATCTTCTTCAAGGTGCTCACCTTCGGATATCTGTTCTTCCTGCTTTTCCTGATCATGGGATGGATGGGCGACAAGGTTGACGGTTCTCTGTCAGGCAAGCATACGGCTCTGATCGAACTGACCGGTGTCATTTCAGCCGACAGCAACGCGAATGCAGACAACCTGATCGGCAGTTTGCAGGATGCCTACAAGGACAAGAACACCGCAGCCGTGATTCTGCGTTGCAACAGCCCCGGCGGCAGTCCGGTACAGGCCGGGTTGGTGAATGACGAGATGCGCCGTCTGCGCGGCCTGCATCCGGATATTCCTTTGTATGTGGTGGTGGAAGACATGTGCGCATCCGGCGGCTATTACATCGCTGCTGCGGCCGACAAGATCTACGTCAACAAGGCCAGTATCGTCGGTTCCATCGGCGTGCTGATGGATGGTTTCGGATTCACCGGCACCATGCAGAAGCTGGGTGTGGAGCGCCGCCTGATGACCGCGGGCAAGAACAAGGGGTTCATGGATCCGTTCTCGCCGCTCAATCCCAAACAGGAAGAATTCACCAGGAATATGCTGGAAGGCATACACCAGCAATTCATCGACGTGGTGAAGCAAGGGCGCGGCAAGCGCCTGAAAGAGACCGAGGATACATTCAGCGGCTTGTTCTGGACGGGCGACAAGGCCATCCAGATGGGCCTGGCGGATGATATCGGCAGTGTGGACTCGGTGGCACGCGACGTGATCAAGGTGGAGAACGTTGTGGACTTCACCACGCATGAAGGTCTCGCGGATCGCCTTGCCAAGAAGTTCGGTGCCGGAGTGGCGAGCATTTTCCCCGGCTTCGGCGCCCAGGCGGGCGGGGTAACGCTACGCTGATGAAACGACTAGCCATCCCGTTAAGCAACCAGAGAACGGTTGACTAGTGGTTGGTTATAGTTCTGCCAGCAATGCATCGAGGCTGCTGATCGGCGGCAGGCATTGTGTGCCCCGACACAGCCATGCGGTCGTTGTTGCAGCACGCGGTTTACGCAACGGGGCTGGCAAACCGGTTTCATTACCGGTCAGTTCGATGATCATCAATCCCGGTGCATACTTCGCCGCCACAGCCGCCCGCCAGGCGGCTGTTTCATTTTTCGCGCCGCATAACAACAGCATGGAAGGCGGCCGCACCACTTCATCCAGTGCGGTGCACAGGCTGCTGAACTGGCCGGCCGCCCTTTGCATCAACGGGAAGAACAACTTCAGGCAACGCTCGGCTGCTTCGATATAGCGCATATCGCCTGTCAATTCCGCCAGCCGCAGCAACCCCCGTGCAGCGATGCCGTTGCCGGACGGGATGGCATCGTCCTGGCCGGTCTTGTTGCGCTGGATCAGCGCTTCGTGGTCATGGCTGGTGAAGAAGAAACCGCCGTTCTCGTTGTTCTCGAAACGGACCAGTAGCGCATCGGCGAGTTGTATTGCAAACGCCATGTCTGCGCCGCGATATTCCGTTTGCAGCAATTCCAGCGCCGCATTCAGCAAAAACGCATGGTCGTCCAGATAGGCGTTCAGGTGAGTCTTGCCGTCCTTGTGCGTGGCGAGCAACTTGCCGTTCTGCCACAGCGTGCCGCGCACGAAATCCATCGCCTGCTGCGCGGACTGTAACCAGTCGGCGCGGTTGAAGGTACGCGCTGCTTTTGCCATTCCACTTATCATCAACCCGTTCCAGCTACCGAGTATCTTTTCGTCGCGGCCGGGCCTGATGCGCAGTTCGCGCGCGGCGAACAGTTTTGTCCGTGCCGAGGCGAGCCGTGCGGATGCCTGCTCTTCGCTGATGTTCAGATGTTGAGCGATCTCGGCCAACGGTTGGGTCACGCGCAGATTCCAGCTGTGATTCTCGAAGTTGGGTGTGCTATCCAGGCCGTAATACGGCTTGACGAGTTCGTATTCGTCGGCGCTCAGCAGGTCGCGGATCTCGTTGCGCTGCCAGACGTAGAACTTGCCTTCCTCATGCTCCGAGTCTGCATCCAGCGAAGCGTAATAGCCGCGTCCAGTCCCAATCTCGCGTAGCGACTCGTTTGCTCCCTCGCCCGCTTGCGGGAGATAACCAGCGACTTGCCCGCTTGCGGGATTAGTCGGATGGCTAGTTGTTATATCAGGGTTGGGGTGAGGGGGGCGGGCATGCCCGTTCGGCGACTGCATCTCGCGCATCACCCAGCCTGCGGTCTGTACCACCACATGGGCGAAAAACGGATCATGGCTGCTTAGCCAGGCGTCGCAATACAGGCCGAGCAGCAGGCCGTTGTCGTACAGCATCTTCTCGAAATGCGGGATGTCCCAGTGTGCATCCACGCTGTAGCGGCAGAAGCCACCGCCAAGCTGGTCATACAGGCCGCCCAGCGCCATCTGCTGCAGGGTGAACAGGGCCGTATGGAGGGTCCGGTCGTCGTTTCTGGCATGTGCCTGACGCAGCAGCAGGTCCAGTTCGGCGGGATGCAGGAACTTGGGGGCGCCGCCGAAGCCACCGTTCACCGGGTCGAAATCCTGATTGTGCTGCTGCACAGCCAGGTCGATCGGGGTTGCGTCGAGTGCGATGTCCGTCGCGCCTTTCTCGGGCCGCCAGGTGGCTAACTGGGCGATGAGCTGTTTGCCCTGGGCTGACAGTTCATCGCGTTTTTCCCGGTAGACTTTGGCGATGCGCGTCAACAGATCCGGAAATCCGGGCAAGCCGTAGCGCGCCTGCTTGGGGAAATAGGTGCCGCTATAGAACGGGGTGCCGTCCGGCTCAAGGAACATGGTCAGCGGCCAGCCGCCGCTGCGCTGTGCGAGCAGGTAATGTGCGTTCTGGTATATCTGGTCCAGATCGGGGCGCTCTTCCCTGTCGACCTTGATGTTGACGAAGTACTCGTTCATCACGGCGGCGACCGCTTCGTCCTCGAACGATTCGTGCGCCATCACGTGGCACCAGTGGCAAGCGGAATAGCCGATGGAGAGCAGGATGGGCTTGCCCAGATCGCGTGCGAGCTTCAGGGTCTCGGCATTCCAGGGATGCCAGTCCACCGGGTTGTCGGCGTGCTGCAACAGGTAGGGACTGGTTTCGTGCGAGAGATGGTTAGGCATCAGTGCAGTAGGGGCAATAATGATTTCAGGACGTGGCGCATGATACGCGGTTGCGCTTCTGCGTTCGGATGCAGGTTGTCGGCTTGGAACTGTTCCGGGGGAATGTCTTGCAGCATGAAGGGAACCAGCGCGATGTTGTGCTTCTTTGCCAGCCTGGGATACAGCGTGCGGAATTGCCGGGTGTAATCCGGGCCGTAGTTCGGCGGCAACTGGATGCCCAGCAACAAGACCCTCGCATTCGTTTTCTGCACCCGCTCAATGATCATGTTCAGGTTCATTTCCATCTCGCCGATCGTGCCGCCGCGCAGCCCGTCGTTCGCCCCCAATTCCAGGATCACCAGGACCGGATGATGTTCCTGCATGGCCTTGCCGATGCGGCGCAGCCCGCCCGAAGTTGTCTCGCCGCTGATGCTGGCATTCACCACTTCGAACTGCGGATGACTTTTTTTCAGCTCAAGCTGCAATAAATTCACCCATGAATCGTCTCGTGCTATACCGTACCCGGCTGATAAACTGTCGCCGAACACCAGAATGTTCTTCGCGGCCTGAGCAAGGGTAGGCAGCAGCAGTACTGCAACAAGCAATGTGATATTAAGAAAGGTCTTCATGGCGTCGATTGTGCAAGCAGTAGGTCTCACCAAGCAAGTGTTAAGTGGCGATCAGTCGCTCGTTATCCTGCACGATGTCAGCTTCGAGGTGGAAGCGGGCGAGAGTCTTGCCATCGTTGGCGCATCCGGCTCAGGAAAATCCACGCTGCTTGGACTTCTGGCCGGGTTGGATGTACCGAGCAGTGGCAGCGTGCTGTTGAGTGGCACAGACCTGTTCGCGCTGGATGAAGATGGACGTGCGCGACTGCGTGGCGAGTTGGCCGGCTTCGTGTTTCAGTCATTTCAGCTGCTACCAGCATTGAACGCGCTGGAGAACGTCATGCTGCCACTGGAACTGGCTGGCGCAAAAGACGCGCGGCAGCGTGCAGAGGTCTCATTGCAGCAAGTCGGTCTGGACGCCCGTACTCATCACCTCCCCAAACATCTCTCCGGCGGAGAACAGCAGCGCGTGGCACTGGCGCGTGCCTTCGTCACTCAGCCGCGGATACTTTTCGCCGACGAACCCACCGGCAACCTCGATGCGGCCACCGGTAGCCAAGTCATCGAATTGATGCTTGCGCTCAATCGTGTGCAGGGCACGACGCTGATTCTGGTCACGCACGACGAAGCGTTGGCGCGGCGTTGCGGGAAGCAGTTGAGGTTGGCTGCAGGGAGGGTGACGCAGTGAGCCTACTTCGCCTATCCCTAAACCTCCTGCGCCGCGACTGGCGCGCCGGGGAGTGGCGTGTGCTGTTGCTGGCACTGGTGTTGGCGGTGGGCAGCCTAGCCACCGTGGGCCTGTTCGCCGACCGTGTGAGGCAGGCGCTGCAGCAGCAGGCGCAAAGTCTGATCGGTGCCGACCTGCGCATCACCTCGACGCGGCCGTTTTCCCCCGAGTATCGCGAAATGGCGCGGAAGCGCGGCTTGAGCGTGGTGGAAAGTCGTACCTTCCCCAGCATGGTGTCGCACCGCGAGCAGGTGTTGTTGAGCGAAATACAGTCGGCAGAGACGGGCTATCCGCTGCGGGGGAAGATCGAGATCGACGATGGGAATGGGGGGCATCGTAGCTCAACGCTTTTTCCCTCACCCCAGCCCTCTCCCGGGGGGGGAGGGAGTATTCCTGCACGCGGCACAGTGTGGGTGGATGATCGCTTGTTGCGCCGGCTTGATATGAAGGTGGGCGACGAGGTGGGCATCGGGGCGCAGCGTTTTGCGGTGGCAGCGCGCATCGTGAAGGACATCGACCAGTCCATCGGTTTCGCCAGTTTTGCGCCTCGCGTGTTGATGAACGACGCCGACCTGGCTTCCACCGGCCTGCTGCAGGAAGGCAGCCGCATCTCATATCGGCTGATGATTGCGGGAGAGGCGAAGCAGGTGGTTGCACTGCGCGCAGCACTTCAAGACAAACTTTCCGGCAATGAAAAGATGGAAGACGTGCGCGATGCGCGCCCCGAGATACGCACGGCGCTGGAACGTGCCGAGCATTTCCTTGGCCTGGCCGCATTGACTGCCGCCATTCTGGCAGGCGCTGCGATGGCGTTGGCGGCGCGGCGCTTCGTATTGCGCCATCTGGATGGTTGTGCGGTGATGCGTTGCCTCGGCGCCCAACAAGGGCAGGTGTTGTGGCTGTTCCTGTATCAGTTCATCCTGCTTGGCGTTGTCTCGGTGTGTCTCGGCGGTTTGCTGGGCTATGTCACGCAGGCGGGGTTGGTCGAGAGCATCTCTTCCATGCGCGAGGCGAGCTTGCCGCAACCCGGCGTGATGCCGCTGCTGAAAGCTGCAGTCAGCGGCTTTGCGTTGTTGCTCGGTTTCGCCTTCCTGCCCCTGCTGCAATTGCGCAAGGTATCGCCGCTACGCGTCCTGCGCCGCGAGATGGATTCACCGGAAGCCAGCGGCTGGCTGATTTATGGTCTTGCGTTATTGGTGTTGGCAGGACTGTTCCTGTGGCATGCGGGTTCGCTGAAACTGGGCTTGGCGGTGTTGGGAGGTTTGCTGGCGGGGTTGCTGGTATTCGGCGGACTGGCCTGGGTGCTGCTACATGGTCTGGCGCGCAATGCATATTTCTTTCAATCGCATTGGCGGCATGCATTCAACAACCTCGCTCGGCACGGACGCAGTGCGGCGATACAGGTGGTGGCATTGAGTCTGGGCGGCATGGCCTTGCTGGTGCTGACGATGGTGCGCGCCGATCTGATGGAAAGCTGGCAAGGCAAACTGCCGCCGGATACGCCGAACCGTTTCGTGGTGAACATCCAGCCGGACCAGATCCAGCCGGTGCGGGATTTCTTTGTGCGTCAGGCGTTGCCGATACCCGAGCTGCAGCCGATGGTGCGCGGCAGGCTGATCGCCATCAACGAGCGAGCCATCAATGGCAACAGTTACCCCGATCCGCGTGCCCAGGCATTGGTGGATCGCGAGTTCAATCTCTCCTACATGGAGCGGCTGCCGGGCTGGAATGAGCTGGTGGTTGGAAAATGGTGGGGCGAGGGGACGAACGGGCAGTTGTCGGTGGAGGAAGGCATCGCCAAGACCCTGGGCATCCATCTCGACGACACGCTCACCTACGATGTGGCGGGCAGTAGCTTTACCGCGCGGGTCACCAGCCTGCGCAAGGTGCAGTGGGATTCGATGAAAGTGAATTTCTTCGTCATCGCCACGCCGGAACTGCTCAGGGATTTTTCGGCCAGCTACCTGGGCAGCTTCTATCTGCCGCCGGACAAGGTGCGCACGGGCGACGAGTTGTCGCGCGAATTTCCCAACTTGCTGCTGATCGATACCGGCGCGGTGATCGCGCAAGTGCGCAACATCATGGACCAGATCGCACAGACGGTCAGCGCGGTGTTCCTGTTCACATTGCTCTCCGGCCTTGCAGTATTGTATGCCGCATTGCTTGCCACGCAGGACGAGCGCAGCCATGAGGCGGCGATCCTTCGCACGCTGGGGGCTGACAGCCGCTATCTGAGGCGTTTGCACCTGTCCGAGTTTGCCGTGCTGGGCGGTTTGAGCGGCCTGTTCGCGGCGGCGGGCGCGGTGCTGCTGGGCTGGGTGCTGGCGCGTTTCGTACTGGAGATCCCTTACCGGTCAGATGTTTCCATCTGGTTCATCGGTGCCGGCGGCGGCATGGCGGTGGTGATGCTGGCCGGGTGGCTGGCTACCCGGCGGCTGGTTTTGCGCCCGCCGTTACGCATTCTCGCGGCGGATTAATGGCTTAGCGCTTGACGCGGCGCTGAATATCCATATAATGCGCCCCTCCCTGAAAAAGGGAGTTTTTGACCTTGCTCCACCGTCCATTAATGTCGGGGGGCTTTAATCCACAAGGAGATGTAATGCGACACTACGAAATCGTATTTATCGTGCATCCCGATCAGAGCGAGCAAGTGCCCGCGATGGTCGAGCGTTATCGCACACTGGTGACCAGCAAGAACGGTCACATCCACCGTCTGGAAGACTGGGGCCGCCGCCAGCTGGCTTACCCGATCCAGAAGATCCACAAGGCACATTACGTGCTGATGAACATTGAAGTCGACCAGCCCACGCTGGACGAACTGGAACACGCATTCAAGTTCAACGACGCCGTGTTGCGCCATCTGACCATCAAGACCAAGGCTGCAGTCGTTACGCCTTCCGCCATGATGAAGGAAGAGAAGTCGCGTTCGTTCAACAGCGATTCCGCGGCACCTGCGCCGGCAGCAGAAGCAGCAGCAGCTCCGGCAGCGTAAGAAGGATTGAGCAGCAACCGTTGTGTGATTGAAGGGGAACTGATCGAGCTGGAAGGCTTGAGATACACCCCGGCGGGATTGGCGAGAGTGGCGTTCAAATTGCGCCACACCTCAATGCAGCAGGAAGCAGGGATGCAACGTCAGGTTCAGTGTGATGTTCCGGCACTGGCACTGGGCGAAGCGGCACAGCAAGTCAGCCGTTTTCAACCCGGTCAGATGGTGAAAGCCGAAGGTTTCCTTGCACAGCGTAGCCTGAAGATCGCGCAACTGGTTTTGCACATTGATAACGTTACATTGAGATAGAGGAGCACAACATGGCTCGTGTATTTAAAAAGAAAGATGACAAGAAGAACAGCGCTTCGCGTCAATTGTTCAAGCGCCGCAAGTTCTGCCGTTTCACTGCCGAGAAGATCGCGGAAGTGGATTACAAGGACCTCAATATCCTGAAGGAAATGGTCTCCGAGAACGGCAAGCTGATCCCGGCACGCATTACCGGTACCAAGACGCGCTTCCAGCGTCAGCTGAGCGTGGCCGTGAAGCGCGCTCGCTTCCTGGCTTTGCTGCCTTACACCGATTTGCACTAAGGAGTAGATCATGCAAGTTATTCTGATGGAAAAAGTGATCAACCTCGGCCAGTTGGGCGATGTGGTCAAAGTAAAAAACGGTTTTGCGCGTAATTTCCTCATCCCGCAAGGCAAAGCCAAGCGTGCGACGGAACACAACGTGGCGGATTTCGCGACACGTCGTGCCGAGCTTGAAGCGGCTGACCAAGCCAAATTGGCCGATGCGCAGGCTCGCGGCGCCAAGCTGGAAGGCTTGACGGTGCAGATCGTGCAAAAGGCAGGCGTGGACGGCAAGCTATTTGGTTCCGTGACCAATGCGGACATCGCAGTAGCACTGGAAGCACAAGGCCACAAAGTCGAAAAGAGCCAGGTACGCATGGCTACCGGTCACCTGAAGCAGATCGGCGATCATCCGGTCAGCATCTCGCTGCATCCGGACGTGGTTGCAAACGTGACAGTGACAGTGGTGGGCGAGCAGTAACCCAGAGTTGTAATGAGGTTATGAAAAAGGGCTGGGAACAGCCCTTTTTTGTTGTCTGAAAAGTGTAGAATCACCCTCCCGAAATTTGCGGTTACACCATGCAAAATTTTTCCATTCCCGTTGCCGATTCCCAGCTCGAATCCTTGAAGCTCCCCCCTCATTCCGTCGAGGCGGAACAGTCGGTGCTGGGCGGCATCCTGCTGGATACCAGTGCCTGGGACAAGATCGCCGACCTGTTGAGTGAAAGTGATTTCTATCGCAATGAGCACCGCCTGATCTGGCGCCATATCGGTCGCTTGACCGAGCGAGCACAACCTATCGATGTCATCACGGTGGCGGAATCGCTGGAGAGCAATGCCGAGCTGGAAAAGGCAGGGGGGCTGGCGTATCTGGGTACGCTGGCGCAGAACGTGCCTTCCGCCGCCAATATCCGTCGCTATGCGGAGATCGTGCGCGAGCGTGCCATCATGCGCAAGCTGGTGGAGGTCGGCAGTGAGATCGCCACCAGTGCCTACAATCCGGGAGGGCGCTCGGCAGGACAGTTGCTGGACGAGGCAGAAAGTCGCGTGCTTGAAATCAACGAAGAGGGCGAGCGGGGCAGCCATGGCTTTGTTGCCATGCCGCCTCTGTTGACGCAGGTGGTGGAACGCATCGAGACTTTGTATGGGAGAGACAACGCCAGTGACGTGACCGGTACTGCTACCGGCTTTACCGATCTGGATCGCATGACCTCCGGCCTGCAGCCCGGTGACCTGGTTATTGTCGCGGGTCGCCCCAGTATGGGCAAGACCGCATTCTCCATCAACATTGCTGAAAACGTGGCTTTGGAAGGCAAGCCGGTGGCGATTTTCAGTATGGAAATGGGGGGCGCGCAACTGGCGATGCGCATGATCGGCTCGGTGGGCCGGCTTAATCAGCACACTTTGCGTACCGGTAAACTGGAAGACGAAGACTGGTCGCGCATGACCCATGCTTTGGGTCTGCTTAACGATGCTCCGATCTTTATCGACGAGACTCCGGGCCTGAATGCGCTGGAATTGCGTTCGCGCGCGCGCCGGTTGCACCGGCAGAATAACGGTCTTGGGTTGGTGGTTATCGACTATATCCAGCTCATGTCTTCGCCGTCCGGCAAAGCGAGCGAGAACCGCGCCACCGAGATCTCCGAGATATCCCGTTCTCTTAAATCGCTGGCCAAGGAATTGCATGTGCCTGTGATTGCGCTGTCACAGTTGAACCGCAGCTTGGAGCAGCGGCCGAACAAGCGTCCGGTTATGTCGGATCTGCGCGAATCCGGCGCTATCGAGCAAGACGCCGACTTGATCCTGTTCATCTATCGCGATGAGGTTTACAACCCGGATTCGCAGGAAAAAGGTGCGGCCGAGATAATCATCGGCAAGCAGCGTAACGGCCCGATCGGTACGGTAAGACTTACCTTCCGTGGCGAATACACAAGATTTGAAAATCACGCCTCAGCCCAGTATTGATCGGACGCGTGATTTCGACGAAGACTTACACGCGCGGCATGTTAGCCGTAACCGAAATCACGCATCGGCTCAGTATTAGGCAAATCAGCACTTAGTTCTTGGCGCTCCGAATCTGTTCGGTTACAATGCGCGGCCTTTTACAGGCGCGTAGCTCAGCTGGTTAGAGCACCACCTTGACATGGTGGGGGTCGTTGGTTCGAGTCCAATCGCGCCTACCAATTTAACTTTCTTCTCCTTAACGAACGTTCTTCGAGAAGCCCGTGTTTACACTCAGTCTGCATGGAGAAGAAGGTACCCAGGCCCTGCTGCAAGCGGGCTATTCATACTGTCTCGTCGTTCGTTCCGAATCCCAGCGCACTGCGCTACTCCTGAATCTGGGCGAGCAGCCGGGTGTGGTCATCGTGCCGCACAACGGCGGCTTGATCAGCAACCTGCGCGTGTGGGAGAACATCATCCTGCCGGTGCAGTATCATGGCATCGAGGTTGCAGGAAAAATTGAAGATCACGTGGCCCAGTTGCTTGTTCAATGCGGCGTGCAAGACGAAAACGCCGTGTCCGAACTTCTGCTTAAATTGCCGGATCAATTATCGCTATACGAAAAGCGACTGGTCGGATTTGTGCGCGCCATGTTGATGAGCCCGGAACTGATCATTTACGATTCCATGAACGAGGGGCTGTCGCGCAAGGAATTGGCGCGTGTGGTCAAATTCGACAAGGTATTCCGTTTATACTTTCCGTTCCGTACGTCGGCGCTGGTAAGCTTCGAGGAATACAGCGACAAGGACGATCCGAAGCAGCTTGTGATTCATCTATGACCAAAATTCCGGGATGAAGCTAGCCACCTACAATCTGAGATTGCAGAACATTGAAAAGCGCACCAGGCAGTTCATGCTGGGTGCAATCGGCGTCATGCTGCTCGTGCTGGCCATGATTGCATCCAGGCAGGATTATTTCCACCGCAGTACCTCGATCTATTTTTTCACTCCCAACGCCCAGGGCTTGAGCAAGGGCATGGCGGTCAAGTTCATCGGCTTCAAAGTTGGTAGCGTGCAGGATGTGAGCATGCAGCCCAACGCGACAGTGCAGGTCAAGGTGTCGCTGGACAACGAATATGTGCATCTGATCGGGCAGGATGCGAAAGCCAGGCTCATCAAGGAAGCGCTGGTCGGCGAGAGCGTGGTGGAGATCATTCCCGGCTCCCAGCAGGTGAAACAGGTGACGCAGAACAGCGTGCTGGCATTCGAGCGGGGACAGGATGCCAGTACTGTCGTCGAAACGCTGGCGGCGCAGTTGCAGCCTATCCTGAGCGACGTTCACCAGATCACTTCTTCCATCAACAATCCGAATGGTGACGTCCAGCAAACACTGAAGAACCTGAACCAGGCTTCGGGAAGTTTTCGCGAGACCGTGAATCAGTTCACACAACTCGGCGCAAGCAGCAACAAGAAGCTGGGTGGTGCTTATGGAAAGATAGACAAGGCGCTGGATAGCGTCAATTCAAGCCTGGACACACTGGACAAAGCGATTCCAAAACTGATGGACAAAGCCGATACGACTTTTGAGAACGTGCAGTCGGCCACGGCAGATATCAGGAAGGTCACGAATGATTCCGCTGCAGAGATTCCTGCGCTGGTGCGCAATACCAACTCCCTCGTCCAGGACGGACAGGAGACTCTGGGGGGCGTTAAGAAATCATGGCTGTTCAACGGCATGTTCCCAAAACCGGAAGAGCAGATGCTGCCGGTTGAAGGCTACGCCGCACCGAGGCAACCGTAAGGGGAACGGGAATGGGCTTCCGCTCACTCATTGCGACCCTGTGCAGCCTCGTGCTGCTGTCTGCCTGTGGCCACGTTGAAGAAACGCGCAGTGCGCGGCAGGAGCGGGCTACGGAATTCAACCAGCGGGCGCAGCGCGCATTCCTGCGCGGCGAGTATCAATCTGCGGCCGACCTGTACGGAAACGCGTTGCAGCTGGATGTCGCGATCGAGAATGTGAACGGCATCGCCGTCAATATGCTCAATCTGGCCAGGGTGTATCAGGCCTTGGGCAAACCCGCACTTGCCGAACGCTATCTGGACAGCCTGCTGGAAGACAAGGCACTCCACTATGCTTCTATGCAGCTTGCCGCGGCGGCAGTGCAAAAATCCCTGTTGCGCTTGCAGGAGAACGACATGGCCGGCGCCATGGTCTGGGTGGATAAATCTGCCGGTTATTGCGGGCCGAATTGCACGCTTGTCGGCGTGATAGACAACGCGCGAGCCAGCATTGCATTGCGCGCGAGCGACGCGGACAGGGCCTTGCAATGGAGCGGGCATGCCGCCTCGGAAAACAAGGGCAGTTCGCAGCTGGAATACGCCAATTCCCTGCGCTTGATGGCTTCCGCCAGGCTGATGAACAACGAGCATGACGCCGCACTGCGCCTGTCTGAAGAAGCGCTGGCCATCGACAAGTCGCTGGGCCTGCCGGAAAAGATACGTCAGGATCTGCTGCTGTCGGCAGAGGCACATGAAAAGCTGGGGCATGCCGAACAAGCTGCGCAGTGCCGCGACAGGGCGGCGCGCATTGCAGCAACAGCGTTGAAGTGAGGCCGCGATGGAAGCGCTGAAGCGGCTGGGCGATCCGAAAATCAGGCTGCTGCTGGGCTTGTGTGTCTGCCTGTTGTCGGCATCGCTGCTGGATATTTCCCATGCAGGCAAGACGCTGAACCGCATCGTGCTGGACGATCAATTCAATTTCCTGCATCGCTATGTAGCACATCCTGTGATAAACGATGTCGTTATCGTCGGTATCGACGAGGATTCCTACAAGGCATTCAAGGAACCTTTCGCCTTGTGGCATCCTTATCTGGGCAAATTCCTGCAGGCGATGGTGATCGCCAAACCCGCCGTGGTCGGCCTGGATATCGTGTTGCCCGAGCGCTCCTATGAGTTTCTGATCCCGCAATACGATCAAAGCCTGCTGCAAGGGCTGCGGACAGCCCGGGAGCAGACGCCGCTGGTGCTGGCGCAGACGGTGGAAGTCAACGGTGAATTTCGCAAGGTGTATGAACCTGTTGTTGCGGCTTCGGGGGGCGACACACTGGCGTCGGTGATGGTCTGCGCGGACGATGATGGCGTGGTGCGGCGCTTCGACCCCAACCGGTGTACGGTGAATGCGCACGGCTCCATGCTGGTCGAAAAAATGGCCGAGCATCTGGCCAATGCCAAACCGGGCACGGGGCTGGTGGATTTCGGGGCAGGGCAGCCGTTCGAGTACATCCCTTTTGCCAAAGTGCTGGAATGGTTTGCACAAGGCAATGCAGGGCAACTGACCGGCATTTTCGGCGGCAAGCCGGTGCTGCTGGGCGTGGTGTCGCCGCTGGGCGAGCGAGTGAACTCGCCTGTCCCGCTGGCCGCCTGGGATCCGTCCCGGCACCGTGTCCCCGGCGTACTGATGCAGGCGCAAATGCTGCGTTCTATGCTGGGCGGCGGCATGATCCGCGAAGCGAACGACTATGCGGGTCTGGCATTGGCTCTGCTCGCAACGTTGTTCTGGCTGGGGCGAACAGGCTGGCCAAAACTTGCCGTCCTGTTCGCTTTCCCGCTATTGCTGGTATCGGCTTCGACATGGCTATTGGAACTGGGTATTTACCTGCCGATAGGCAGCATTCTGATTTCCGGCCTGTTTTCCTTCCTTGCGCGTCTGGCGTATGAGGGGGTACTGCAAGTGCAGCAGCGAAAATGGCTGCGCGGCACGTTTGGCAGCTACGTCAGCCAGGACGTGCTGCATGAGATCATGGCCGGCAATATCCGTTCCGGGTTGGTCGGTACACGTATCCGGGTGTGTATCCTGTTTGCCCATATCCAAGGTTTCAGCGAGCGCAGCGAGAAATGCCAGCCGCAGGAAGTTGTCTCATTGCTCAACGATTATTTCTCCGAGATGACAGTCGCGATCCACCAGCATAAAGGCACGATGGACAAGTTCATCGGTGACGGTGTCATGGCTTTCTTTGGCGCACCGCAGGCACTGGAATGTCCGGAGAAGAACGCGCTGGAAGCCGCGCAGGAAATGCTGCTGCGCCTGCGTCATGTCAATGCGCGTTTGCAGGAGCAGGATATCGCGCCTGTCGAGATCGGTATCGCATTGCACGCCGGGGAGGCGATCATCGGGCACATCGGGTCGGAGTTGCGGCGTGAATACACTGCGATCGGTAATGCGGTGAGCCTTACGGCAAAGCTGGAAGGGCTAACGAAGACCCTGAAATATCCTGTGGTGTGTTCTGCCGCCGTGGCCAAAGCGGTGGAGAACTCTGGCGGATTGACCGACTGTGGGGAACATGCGGTAAATGATGCTTCGTTTCATGTATACGGCTGGAACCCGCCGTTGCTGGCCGCAATCTGATGCCCGTGTCCTGGCCGAAATTCCTCGCCTGGCTGAAGATGACGCAGATGCGCCAGAAGGTTGCCGGCGCTTCGCAGTTGCTCTGGTATGCCTTTACGCATCTGCGGGTATTGCGCATCGCCCCCGTGAACGCGGTGTTTCACCGCCAGATATTTTTCACCGGCGTCGAGGCGTTGCGCATCGTCGCCGTGTTCGGGCTGCTGAGCGGCGCACTGGTCATCACCCAGATCACCTCGCTGGTAGGCGGGGACAGCGAACTGACGGTGAAGATATTGATCTGGACCGTGGTACGGGAAGTCGGCCCCCTGTTTGCCGCCATCATCATCATCGCCCGCAGCAGCGCCGCCATCGCCTCCGAACTTGCACTGATGAAGACGCGGCACGAAATGACCAGCCTGATCCGCATGGGCATTCCGCCGCAGGATTACCTGCTGGTTCCGCGTATCGCCGGTGTGACGCTGGCCGTACTGGCACTCACCATCTATTTTCAGGTCGTCGCCATCGGCGGCGGACTGGCGATCAGCGCGATGTTCCAGAACGTCTCCTATCTCGATCAGGTCGGGCGTTTCCTGCAGACCGTCAAGCTCTCCGAATTCTTCGTGGTCGGCGTCAAAGGCTGCCTGTTCGGCTTGGTCATCTCCACCATTTCCTGCTACAACGGCATGCAGGCGCAACCTTCGGTGACCGAGGTGCCGAAGGTTGCCATCAAGGCCGTGTTGCAGAGTTTGCTGTTCGTGTTCACTCTGGATGCCCTGATAGCCTACCTCGGCATGTTGGAGTGAGTTGCGCTATACTGCGCGACCGTTTGGCGCAGGGTGCGCCGGAGTTGAATTTGAAAGTGCGGCGGTCGCCGCATTTGTTTTAGCAGAGTGAATAAAATGCCTGTCATTACCCTACCGGATGGTTCGCAACGCAGTTATCCCAACCCCGTGACCGTGGCCGAGGTCGCGCAGAGCATAGGCGCTGGCCTGGCGCGCGCGGCGCTGGCGGGCAAGGTGGATGGCGGTCTGGTGGACACCTCGCATCTGATCTCCGCCGATGCCAAACTGGCGATCATCACCGACAAGGATTCCGATGGAGTAGACCTGATACGCCATTCCACCGCGCACTTGCTGGCCTATGCGGTAAAAGAGCTGTTTCCCGAGGCGCAGGTGACCATCGGTCCGGTGATCGAGAACGGTTTCTATTACGATTTCTCCTATTCGCGTCCCTTCACGCCGGAAGATCTGGCGGCCATCGAAAAGCGTATGGCGGAACTGTCCAAAAAAGACCTGCCGGTAACGCGCAAGGTGTTGCCGCGCGATGAAGCCGTAGCCTATTTCAAGTCCATCGGCGAGAAATACAAGGCCGAGATCATAGAGTCCATCCCTGCAGATCAGGATGTGTCACTGTACAGCGAGGGCGACTTTATCGACCTGTGCCGCGGCCCGCACGTGCCGTCAACCGGCAAACTCAAAGCGTTCAAGCTGATGAAGGTGGCCGGTGCCTATTGGCGCGGCGACTCGAAGAACGAGATGCTGCAACGCATCTACGGTACGGCTTGGGCGAAGAAGGAAGATCTCGAAGCCTATCTGGTCCGGTTGGAAGAGGCGGAAAAGCGCGACCATCGCAAACTGGGCAAGCAGCTCGATCTGTTTCACATGCAGGACGAGGCACCGGGCATGGTGTTCTGGCATCCCAAGGGCTGGGCGATGTGGCAAGTGATCGAACAGTACATGCGCGCCGTGTATCGCGACAACGGTTATCAGGAGATACGCTGCCCGCAGATCATCGACCGCGTGTTGTGGGAGAAATCCGGCCACTGGGAACATTACAAGGCCAACATGTTCACCACCGAGTCGGAAAAGCATGACTACGCGATCAAGCCGATGAACTGTCCCGGTCACGTGCAGGTGTTCAATGCGGATCTGCGTTCCTATCGCGAACTGCCGCTGCGCTATGGCGAATTCGGCTCCTGCCACCGCAACGAGCCCTCCGGCGGTTTGCATGGACTGATGCGGGTGCGCGGTTTTGTGCAGGACGATGGCCACATCTTCTGTACCGAAGGACAGATCGAGTCCGAAGTGACGGCCTTCAATGCACTGGTGCTGAAGGTTTACAAGGACTTCGGTTTCCACGATGTGGTGGTGAAGCTGGCACTGCGTCCGGACAGCCGGGTCGGTTCAGACGAAATATGGGACAAGTCCGAGAATGCTCTGCGTGCCGCCTTGCGCGCCTCCGGCATGACATGGGAAGAACTGCCGGGTGAGGGTGCCTTTTACGGTCCCAAGATCGAATTCCATATCAAGGACGCCATCGGCCGCTCCTGGCAATGCGGTACGATCCAGGTGGATTTCTCCATGCCGGGCCGTTTGGGGGCCGAGTTCGTGGATGAGGACAACAGCCGCAAGGTGCCTGTGATGCTGCACCGCGCGATTTTGGGCTCGCTGGAGCGTTTCATCGGAATTCTGGTCGAAAACCATGCCGGAGCGTTGCCGCTGTGGCTGGCTCCGGTGCAGATGGTGGTGATGAACATCTCGCAGGCACAGGAGGAATACGCCGGTAAAGTGGCCGAAACTTTGCGCGCATCCGGGTTGCGCGTGCAATCAGATTTGCGCAACGAGAAGATTACCTATAAAATACGAGAACATAGCTTGCAGAAGCTGCCTTACCAGCTGATCATCGGCGACAAGGAAGTGGCTGCAGGTCTCGTTGCCGTGCGATCCCGAACAGGTGAAGACCTTGGGCAGATGTCGGTGGAGGCGCTGTTGCAGCGCTTGCAAGCCGAACTGCACGCGGATAGTGCGGTTTAATTTTTTATTGGAGAATTTGCAATAGCACAGGATAAGTCGCAGCGTATCAATGAGCAGATAACAGCACCACAAGTGCGGCTCATCGGCGCGGAGGGAGAGCAGGTTGGTGTCGTGGCAATTGCGGAAGCATTGCGCATGGCTGACGAAGCAGAATTGGATCTGGTGGAGATCGCGCCGTTGGCCGAACCGCCAGTTTGCCGGATCATGGATATCGGCAAATTCAAATATGCGGAAGCCAAAAAGCAGCACGAAGCCAAGCTGAAGCAGAAGCAGGTTCAGATCAAAGAGATCAAGTTTCGCCCGGGTACGGACGAAGGCGATTACAACATCAAGTTGCGCAACCTGATCAAATTTCTGGCTGACGGTGACAAGACCAAGATTACCTTGCGTTTTCGAGGTCGCGAGATGGCGCACCAGGAGATCGGCATGAAGCTGATCGAGCGCATCAAGGGCGATCTGGATGAGCATGGAATGGTAGAGCAGTTCCCGAAGATGGAAGGCCGTCAGATGGTGATGGTGATCGGTCCAAGGAAAAAATGATCTTGTATCGCAACGGAGCAAGGGACTTGCCGTTGCGGTGGTTGTAAAAGGAGTCCCAGATAAGTGGTTCCGGGTTTTCAAGCGTTCCTGCCAGGAACCTCCCGGCGTCATCAAATAAAATGGAGTTGTTATGCCAAAGATGAAAACCAAGAGCGGTGCGAAGAAACGCTTCGTCGTCCGCGCCGGTGGCAGCATCAAGCGCGGTCAAGCGTTCAAACGCCACATCCTTACCAAAAAAACCACCAAGAACAAGCGTCAACTGCGTGGCTCGACTGGTGTCCATGAAACCAATACGGCGTCCGTTCGCGCCATGATGCCTTACGCATAAGGAGTAGAAAATGCCAAGAGTTAAACGTGGTGTAACGGCGCGCGCGCGCCATAAGAAAGTACTGAACCTGGCCAAGGGTTACCGAGGTCGTCGCAACAGCGTCTATCGTATCGCCAAAGAAGCGGTGATGAAGGCCGGTCAATATGCTTACCGCGACCGTCGTCAACGCAAGCGCCAGTTCCGCACACTGTGGATCGCCCGTATCAATGCGGCTGCACGCGAGCAAGGTATGGCATACAGCGTATTCATGAACGGCCTGAAGAAGGCGATGATCGAGATCGATCGCAAGGTGCTGGCCGATCTGGCCGTGTTCGACAAGCCTGCGTTCTCGCAGATCGTCGCACAAGCCAAAGCCAGCCTCGGCGCGTAAATATTGCGCTATATAAAAAAGGAGGCGTCATGCCTCCTTTTTTTGTTTCAAGACTAGACGATGCAAGAACTTCAAAAAATTCTCGATGACGCACTGCAAAGCTTCGCTGCGATAGAAGAGGCTGCCGAACTGGAAAACGCCAAGGCGCGTTTTCTCGGCAAGGAAGGCAGCCTGACCGGCTTGTTGAAAGGTCTGGGCAAACTTTCCGCGGAGGAACGTCCGGCCGCCGGTGCGCGTATCAACCAGGTCAAACAACAGATCGAGGCGGCATTGAATGCGCAACGCGATGCCATCCAGAATCGCGCTTTGAATGCCAAACTGGCCGCAGAATCATTGGACGTGACCCTGCCTGGGCGCGGTACGGGTGTGGGCGGATTGCATCCGGTCACGCGCACTCTGGAGCGCATCGAAACCCTGTTCCATTCCATCGGCTACGCGGTGGCGGAAGGTCCTGAGATCGAAAACGATTTTTACAACTTCACCGCGCTGAACATTCCCGCCGACCATCCGGCGCGCGCCATGCACGACACCTTCTATATCGACGAGCAGCATGTGTTGCGCACGCACACGTCGCCGATCCAGATCCGCTACATGCAAGCGCATATGGAAAAGCACAAGCACCTGGATACGATGCCGGACATCCGCATCATCGCGCCGGGGCGCGTCTATCGCGTGGATTCCGATGCCACCCATTCCCCCATGTTCCATCAGGTGGAAGGCTTGTGGGTAGGGGAGAAGGTCAGTTTCGCCGACCTGAAAGGTGTGATCGCGGATTTCCTGCAGAACTATTTCGAGACCGAAGATATGCAAGTGCGCTTCCGTCCTTCGTTCTTTCCGTTCACCGAACCTTCGGCCGAGATGGATATGAGTTGGAAGGGCGGCTGGCTGGAAATTGGCGGCTGCGGCATGGTGCATCCGAACGTGCTCAGGCACGTCGGCATCGACAGCGAAAAATACATCGGCTTTGCCTTCGGTATGGGCGTGGAGCGTCTTGCCATGCTGCGCTACGGCGTGAACGACCTCAGGCTGTTCTTTGAAAACGATCTTCAATTCCTTAAGCAGTTTTCATAATGAGAAAATTATTGAAGATCATTTCAGTGGAGGCTAATGCGGCATTGCCGCGTTACGCCGTAACTAAAATGACGTGCAAGCAGTTTAATTAACTATGCAATTCTCTGAATCCTGGTTGCGTACCTTCGTGAACCCTTCGCTCACCAGCGAGGAACTGTCGCATCTGTTGACCATGGCCGGACTGGAAGTGGAGGAGATGACTCCAGTCGCGCCGGCCTTTGAGAAGGTCGTTGTGGGGCAGGTGCTGACCAAAGACAAACATCCCGATGCCGATCGCCTGAACGTGCTGACGGTAGATATAGGGCAGGCCGAGCCGCTGAACATCGTGTGCGGCGCGGGGAATGTGACCGTTGGCATGAAGGCGCCTTGCGCGCTGGTTGGTGCCAAGCTACCCGGTATCGAGATCAAACAGGCAAAGGTTCGCGGCATCGCTTCCTTCGGCATGATGTGCTCAGAAAAGGAACTGGGTCTGGCTGAAGAAAGCGCCGGACTGATGGTGTTGGCCGCGGACGCTATGGTTGGCCAGAACATCCGCGAACATCTCGCTTTGGACGATCACCTGATCACCCTCAAGCTCACACCCAACCGCAGCGATTGCCTGTCGCTAAACGGCATCGCGCGCGAAGTGGCCGCATTGACGGGTGCACCGCTGCAGGCAATTCCTGCTGCGCACTTCAAACAGGCGGACAATCAGAGTCGAAAGATCAGTGTTTCAGCTTCCGCAGCCTGCCCGCGTTACACGGGGCGCGTGATTGCCGGCGTTAATGCAAAAGCTGTCACTCCCGTATGGATGGTACAGCGCTTGGAACGTTGCAGCCTGCGCAGCATCAGCACTCTGGTGGATGTTACCAATTATGTGCTGCTGGAACTGGGGCAGCCGCTGCACGCTTTTGACCTGAACAAACTGAATGGCGATATCGAAGTGCGTTTTGCGCGTGTCGGCGAAAGCCTGAAGTTGCTGAACGAGCAGACGGTGAACCTGCAAGACGACATGCTGGTGATCGCCGATGACAAGGGGCCGGTCGCGCTGGCAGGCGTCATGGGCGGCGCGGATAGTGCGGTGGATGATGCGACTACAGACATCTTCCTGGAAAGCGCCTTCTTCGCACCCGGTGCGATCGTCGGCAAGTCGCGCCTGCTCGGTTTCAGTTCTGATTCCTCTTACCGTTTCGAGCGCGGAGTGGACTTTGCAGCTACGCAGTCTGCACTGGATCGCGCAACGCAACTGATACTGGATATCTGCGGTGGAGAGGCAGGAGCGGTCACGGAAGTGCTGGGCGAGTTGCCGGTTCGTCATCCGGTGAAACTGCGCACCTCGCGCGTGCATCGCGTATTGGGTGTGGAGTTGGACTCATTGGCAATCCTCGCGATCTTGGAGCGGCTGGGTTGGGCGTCTCAATCCCAAGTAAAGGGTAACGACTTTAGTGTGACACCACCCAGTTACCGCTTCGATATTGTTATCGAAGAAGACCTGATCGAAGAAGTCGCCCGTGTTTACGGCTATGAAAATATCCTGCCGGCGCCGATACAGGCACGCATGACCATTTTGCCGCAAATTGAAGCAGAGCGTCCCTTGACCAAGGTGCGCCAGACCATGGTGTTGCGCGACTACCAGGAAACCATCAACTACGCCTTCGTGGAAGCCGCGTGGGAACGCGACCTGTGCGGTAATACTGCGCCTATCGCCCTGAAAAACCCCATTGCCAGCCAGATGAGCGTGATGCGCAGCAGTCTGCTCGGTGGACTGCTCGCCGCCTTGCGCACCAACCTTGCGCGCAAACAGCCTAGAGTGCGCTTGTTCGAGATCGGTGGCTGCTTTACGGCTGAGGCGGGTAAATATGCACAAAACGAACGCATTGCCGGTTTGGCTTACGGAGGCGTTTTGACCGAACAATGGGGGACGCCTGCGCGCAACGTGGATTTCTACGACGTGAAGGGTGATATAGAGGCATTGTTCGCGCCGCGCAGTCTGACTTTCCAGGCTGCAGCTTATCCGGCATCGCATCCGGGGCGTTCGGCGCGTATTCTGCTGGATGGGCGAGCCATCGGCT
>JGI20214J51650_10000075_pt1 | contig 55832 bp, 54 predicted proteins | sample WetSurMetagenome_FD_51650 | JGI IMG/M metagenome (IMG submission 51650)
GGTCTTGTAATTCGACTCCTGCGCCTTGCCGATGATACAGCTCCTGCCCTTTGCCGCCTCGGCGGCCGCAATCAGCACAGGCCCGTCTTTCTCGATGCTGTTGCTCCCGAGGATTATCAGGGGAACGCTGATCGAGTCAAGCACGGAGCCCACGGTTTTTGCAGCCTCATCAGGAGTCCTGTCTTCCCTGTCGGGATGTGTGCCGATGAGCCTCAGGGCTATTGCCTTTGCCTTCAGCTCATCCTGACAGAATCCGGCCCAGGCCGCAGGATCATGCGACACATCCTTATAAACCGAACTCACTGCGTCCGGCCAGTCATCAGGGAATACATCCTGGATCTCATATGCTATGAGGGGCCTGTTTGGGACCGGGCCCTCGAACAAATGAAGCGGCAGCGCGCTCGCGCCTCCAAATACCGCCTGTCCGGCGCCGCCCGCAGCCATCTCATAAACCCTTCCGGCAAAACTCTCCTTATGCGCCGCAAAAGCCATCACAGCCTCCTACATTATATTCAGAAAATTTAATTATAAACATTTTGCATTCAAAAGCAATAAATGCAGCGTATAAAGGCAGGCCGCCTCCCCGTCATGAATGGATATTATGCCACCGCTGAGCGATAAAGAGATTCCTGATGACCGCCCGGGCAACAGGGACCGGAAGGCTGTTTCCCGCCTGTTTCCGGGTTTGACTGTAACTGCCCTCAATCCTGTAGCTGTCGGGAAAGCCCTGCAAACGCAGCATCTCCCTGATAGTAAGACGCCTCTCGCCGTTCACCAGCAGATAATTATGAGAGGCCCCGGCGCGCAGGGCGCACGAAAACGGATATACGCTGATGTGTCCGGCCTTGTTTTCGTGCCATATCGTATGACCCTTTGTGGGTCCATGCTTCTTAAGCCGGTTGTTTCTTATATAATCCGAAGCATAATATTGGGCAGGGGCGTTTTTTTCCAGGATATCCTTCAGCTGTGTCATAGGCATGCCGCCCGCAGGCCAGTCAAAGGAACCTGCCTTTAGCCGCCCGACAATAAAAATACGCTCCCTTTTTTGGGGCAGTCCGAAATCCATGGCATTGAAGATGCGGAATTCAGTGTGATAGCCCAAATCCTTCAGGGCCGTGATGATGCGCCTGAGAGTCGCCCCTTTATTGTGACCCGCCAGCAACTTTACGTTTTCGAGCACGAAGGCGGCAGGTTTCTTTGCCTCAAGTATGCGCGCTATCTCGAAGAAAAGAGTGCCCCTGGTGTCTTCAAATCCCTTTCTGCTGCCGATTATGCTGAACGGCTGGCACGGGAACCCTGCAAGCAGAAGATCGTGGGCCGGTATGTCCCCTGCAGAGACCGCCGTAATGNCCCCCCGCGGCCTTTCCCCGAAATTCGCCTCATAGGCCTTTCGGCACCCCTCATCGATATCGCTCGAAAATACACACTTGACAAGAGCGTTCAGGTCTCCGGACGACTGTTCGACCGCAACGCGAAACCCGCCTATCCCGCAAAACAGGTCGATATACCGGATTGTCATTTTTCCGGCCGCTGTTATTCCAACCCCTCAATAATCATGGCGGCAAGCAGCGGGAACATGATCTCATGATGACCTGTAAGGGCGAAACTGCGCCCATTGCCCGCCGTCGGTCTCTTCAGCACATTCTGACCGGGCCGGTAGTGTTGGATGAAATCCATATTTACAGTTGTAATATCTTCGACCCTGGAGCCCAGATTCCGGGCAACATTGAGGGCCTTCAGGAAGACTTCCGGCAACACGACCGCGGACCCGAGATTGATATAAACGCCGCCTTCGAGGTCGGCGATGACCGCAGCAATCAGTCTGAAATCCCGGAGGCTGCCCTCGCCTATCGACGCGCCGTCCGCCTCAGGGTGCATGTGTATGATATCGGACCCGACGGCCACATGCACGGTCGCGGGTATGTCGAGCCTGAACGCCTCCCTGAATATGCTGTTGTCTTTATAGGGGTAATCGGAGTTTTCGACAAACTCACCGATGGACCTTCCTATGCCGTTTCCCTTCCGGACGCCCTCATTAACGGCCCTGTTGACCAACTGCCCGGTTTCGGCGCCCATGCCGAAGGAGCCTGAGCCGAGTTCACTGCCGACGTCTTCGGAGGTGCATCCCATAAAGGCCATTTCAAAGTCATGGATGACGGAGGCCCCGTTGGAGGCGAACGCCGTTATGATACCCCTGCGCATCAGGTCTATTATGACCGGGGACAGACCGACCTTTATCGGATGGGCGCCCATGCCCAGGATTACGGGCCTTTTATGGCTGCGCGCCTTTACAACAGCGGCAGCGACCGCCTTCAGATCATCCGCAGCGAGATACCCCGGCAGACTGCCGATGAATCCGGCGAATGAGCCGCCTTTTTTATGCGGTTTTGCGGACAGATCAGCGGACACCTTGCTGTGCCTCTCTTTTGAAGAATATGTCCTGACCTTTGTCAGATCGAGTTCGCGATATTTCAATTCATCCTCCCATTCTGCGTCTCTGAAGACCCTTAATTTTAGCATAAACATTGATTTTATGACGCCGTTTATGCTATTTTTACTGTCTAATAACTTAAGTTGCAGGAGGAACATCAATTGGCTAAAGCAGCCCCCAAAAAGAACCTTTCGGCGCTGAAGAGAGACAGGCAGTCTGAAAAGCAGAGCCTGCGCAATCAGTCGAAAAAGGCGGAGATAAAGACCCTCGAAAAGAAAATCGAGTCCACATTGCCCTCCACCGACAAGGCGGAAGTCGACAAGCAGATGAAATTTGCGATCAAGACCATCGCAAGCGCGGCGTCCAAGGGCATCATCCATAAAAACACCGCTGCAAGAAAGATTTCGCGGGTTACCAGACTGGCCAACGCTATAGGCAAAAAGTCTTAAGACCGGACTGCTATATCTTTAACAGCTTTACCAGTAAATCTTCAATCACATGGCTGTGAGATTTCTTCACAGCCATATCCGCGTCATGGAGCAGTGAAAAAACCTTTTTCAGCTTGTTCGCAGGCATGGCTCCCCTTGCGCCGCTTTTGGAATATTGCCAGTTAAGCGCGCCGAGCAGCATGACCGGTTCGACCGAACGCCCCAGTTTTGCGAATATGCGGAATACCTGCGCGGAATCTCTTCTGTTAAGCGCATTGATGAGATCGAACGCGTCATATTCGGCCCCGGCATACACAATGCCGCGCACGTCATCCGCATCCACCACCCGGCCCGCGTGGCTCAGGGTGAATTTCTTGATCTCCGAATAAAGCATGCCGAGGTCCGACCCTGCAATGGTCAGCAGGCATTCTACGGCCTTGGGTGTGAATTTTATATTCTTCTCAGCGGCCTTTTCATTTATCCACGCGGGGAGCTCGGCCTCGGACACGCCAAGCGAGATAGCCTTCACGGCCTTCAGCTGAGCGGGATCGAATATGTCCGGTTTTGCGCCCTCAAACAGCATTATCAACAGTGCGGATTCTGAAGGGCTCTTCAGATAAGCTCCGAACTTCTGCGCCTCTTTCTTTGTCCACTTCTGGACATTCCTGAGCGCGACCATCTTTTTTGACCCGAGGAACGGCAGGGTGTTAAGGATGTCCATGATCTTTTCGGGCGGGAGCTTTTCGTCCGCCGACGCCAGATCTATAATCTCAAGATTGAAGAGGTCCGTCTCCTCAAAATGTCCTTTTACGGCAGTCAGGGCCTCATAAAGCAGAAACCCCTCTGTTGAATAAAGAAGATAGACCGGAGAAGGAAACCCCTTCTCACTTTCCTGCTGGAACTGTTTCAGGCTCAACTTTATGTACGCCTTTCTTTTGCCCGTCCTCTGCCCCGGCCGGCATCTTGTAGATAATGCGCAGGATGACCTCCCGGCTTAAATCCTTAAGGGCCTTTTCAGTTGAAACCTCTTTTTCGGCCAGCACGCTCACGAGCAGTCCGGATGATCTGAAATAGGTCAGATACGGATTCGATATGACTCCGAGATCAACTTCCGCCCCTTTATATTGCGCCTTTTTATCTTTGCTTATTGTTGACCTTATGCCCGGCTTTCCGGCTTCCCGCGGGCGTTCAGTGTCGACTATCCTGAAACTGCCGGTGACGGTCAACTGGTATTCAACAGCCTTGAGGTCTTTTTCAGCCACCGGATAGACATCAAATTTAGTGAACTCCCCCTCTATCCTGTATCTCGACGAATTGCGGACATCGACCCCATACTCCATGAAGCTCTCTGCAAGCAGCCTGCTCATCCTGTCCTGCAATTTGGGTTCTCCGGTCTTGTTTTTGATCTCGCCGATCGCGACCTCGCTGAACGGAAGATCGGCCTTTCCATGAAGGGTGTAGCCGCAACCTGCCGCAATAAAGGCAAGCGCCAAAGAGATAATCAGCAAAATCCTCACTTGACCAATCCTCCCCTGATTCATTTTATAACTATATTGACCAGCCTGCCCTGGACTACTACAACCTTTACGAGCTGTTTTCCGTTCACCATTTCCACGATTTTAGGGTCAGCGAGCGCAAGTTTTTTCGCATCCTCATCGGGCAGTCCGGCAGGGGCCATAAGTTTCGCCCTCAGCTTTCCGTTGATCTGGACAACAAGCTCTATCTCTTCATCCTTTGCCAGGGCCTCGTCGCAGACCGGCCACGCATGGCTGAATATGCTCGGGTCCCCACCCGTCGTCTCCCACAACTCTTCGCATATATGCGGCGCAAACGGGGCCAGCATCAGCAGCATATTCCGGATCGCGGTCATTACAACAGCCATGTCTTCATCGGATTCCGGGCTGAAGGCCGACAATTCGTTTATAAGTTCCATCAGCGCAGCTATGGCCGTATTGAAATGATAATCTTTTTCTATGTCGTCGGTGACCTTCCTGATCGTCTGGTGCGTCTTGCGCAGCAACGCCAGGGCCGCAGGGTTCCTGATAGCCGAATAATCGCCGTCCGGGACCTGCCTTTCGTTTCCGTATTTATAGACAATGTTCCATATCTTGTTCAAAAAGCGATAGGCGCCTTCAACCCCTTTGTCCGACCATTCAAGGTCGCGCTCGGGCGGCGCCGCAAACAGGGAGAAGAGCCTCATGGTGTCCGCGCCGTAGCGGCTGATCAGCGCGTCCGGATCGATCACATTCTTCCTGGACTTGGACATCTTTTCTACCCTGCCTGTCTCGACAGGCAGGCCGCAGATGGAGCATTTATTGTCCTTTGACTCGTCGGGAGAGAGCCAGCCGTGTTCCGGGCACTTTGCAGTCTCCTTGCAGACCATGCCCTGGGTGAGAAGATTGGTGAACGGCTCGCTGAATCCCAATACGCCGAGATCCCTCAGGCATCGGGTGAAAAAGCGCGAATACAGCAAATGCAGGACCGCATGCTCGATGCCGCCGATATACTGGTCCACAGGCATCCAGTAATCGACATTCGCCCTGTCGAGCGGGTTCTCTTCCCTGCGTGAACAATACCTGACGAAATACCAGGACGAATCAACAAAAGTGTCCATTGTATCCGTCTCTCTCCGCGCTTCGCGACCGCAAAGCGGACATGTCACATTCACAAAAGCAGGAGACTCCGCCAGGGGAGAACTGCCCGCCCCTGTAAGCTTTATGTCCTCGGGCAACAATACCGGAAGATCGTCGTCCGGCACGGGCACGATCCCGCAGGCGTCGCAATAGATAATCGGGATAGGTGTGCCCCAGTATCTCTGGCGCGATATACCCCAGTCGCGCAGCTTGTAATTTATAGCTCCCTTGCCGATGCCCTTTGATTCCAGATATGAATTGATCTGTTTCTTCGCCTCTGCGCACCCGAGGCCGCTGAACCTGCCGGAATTTACAAGCGTTCCTTCGGCTTCATAGGCGGCTTCAGGGTCCGCAGCTTCCGGACTTCCGCCTTCCGGGACTATGACCTGCCTTATCGGCAGGTTGTATTTTTTCGCAAACTCGAAGTCTCTCTGGTCATGGGCAGGCACGGACATGATGGCTCCGGCGCCGTATTCCATAAGCACAAAATTGGCGAGGTATATCGGAATCTTCTCTTCCGTAAGAGGATTGATTGCGTATGCGCCGGTAAAGAGCCCGAGCTTCTCTTCATAATCCCCATACTTGGCGGTCAAAGGAGCGATCTTCGACTGGTCCGCGACAAGCCTTGACGCAAGGGGATGATTGGGCGCAAGGCACATGAAGGTGGCCCCGAAAAGCGTGTCCGGCCTCGTAGTGTATATCCTGATCTTTTCATCGCTGCCGGCGATCCGAAAATCGACCTCCGCGCCCTCGCTCTTGCCTATCCAGTTGCGCTGCATGGTCACGACCCTCTCGGGCCAGCCCCTGAGCTCGTCGCAGCCCTCCAGCAATTCCTCGGCATAGGCGGTTATCCTGAAAAACCACTGTTCCAGCTGCTTTTGTTCGACCTCGCTGTCGCACCGCCAGCACTTGCCGTCAATGACCTGCTCATTCGCGAGCACCGTGGCGCATGACGGACACCAGTTCACGAATGACGCCTTTTTGTACGCCAGGCCTTTCTCATAAAGCTTCTTGAAAAACCACTGGTTCCATTTATAATACTCAGGGCTGCATGTGGCGACCTCGCGGTCCCAGTCGTAACTCAGGCCCATGCGGTTAAGCTGCTTCTTCATGAACTCGATATTCTCATAAGTCCATTTGACCGGATGCACATTGTGCTTGATGGCTGCGTTCTCGGCAGGGAGCCCGAACGCGTCCCAGCCCATAGGATGAAGGACATTCACGCCCCGCATGGTCTTGTATCTCGCTATGACATCGCCTATGGCGTAATTGCGGACATGGCCCATATGTATCTTGCCCGAAGGATATGGAAACATCTCAAGGCAATAAAACTTCTCTTTTTGCGGATCGCGTGAACTGCTGTGGAGCCGCCGTGCAGCCCAGTAACCCTGCCACTTCGGTTCGATTTCGTTGAATTCGTATCTTTCTTTCATAAAGCCTCGCGTCTTAAAAATTATAAGAGTATTTAAGAGTTTTTGAACCATTATTATAGCCTGAAACAGCCCTTATTTGCTCGTGGATGACAAGGTCGCGCCCATGACGGCAAACTGAACATTTACAGCATTATATCCAACTCGGGAAAGAGCTCCGACAGCCGACCGAAGTTGTCGGTAAGCAATAACATTCCAAACGCCATCAGCACAAGACCGCTTATTATCATAAGCGCCCTTGTGAATCTTCTGAGGTTTGCGACATGTTTCAAAAACAGGTTTATGGCAAGGGCGGACATGACAAAAGGCACGGCGAGTCCCAGAGAGTAAGCGGCAAGCAGGGCGGTTCCGTAAGAGGCTGATGCGCCGGATCCGGCATACACAAGAATAGAACCCAGTATCGGCCCGATGCAGGGCGTCCATCCAGCGGCAAAACCCATACCCATGAAAAAAGAGCCTATATAACCCGCGGGACCCTTACTGTAATCAAATCTCCACTCCCTCATGAGAAAATCGGGGCTGATGAACCCGGCGATAAAGAGGCCGAATATGATCACAAGGACGCCGCCGACAACGCGTATGTACTCCTGATATTGCAGAAAAAAAATGCCAAGAAAGGATGATGAGGCGCCCATTGCCATAAAGATGGCCGAAAACCCGAGCACAAAGGCGATTATGCCTCCGAGTCCGCCGGTAATGTTCCTCTTGTGTTGCAGTTCTTCGAGCGATAATCCGCTGACGAGCGACACATACGCCGGGATCATCGGAAGCACGCACGGCGAAAGGAAGGAAAGCGCACCCGCAAGAAAAGCGAGCGGAAATGATATATCATTCATCTTGCGCAGTCTCCGGAGTCGCCCTTTATCTTTTCTATGGCATGGGGCAGTATTTCAAGAATGGTTTCGAGATTCTCCCTGACTGCCCTTGGGCTTCCCGGAAGATTGATGATCAGTGTCTCACCCCTCACCCCGGCAACAGCGCGGGAAAGCATTGCGTTTTTCGTTTTTTTCAGACCTTCCAGCCTCATCGCCTCTGCTATACCGGGGACAATCTTTTCTATGACATCAAGCGTCGCTTCCGGCGTTACATCTCGCGGCGAAAGCCCTGTGCCGCCTGTTGTGAGGACAAGGTCGACCCTGCCGGAATAAAAAATGAGCCGCTCTTTTATCAAGTCCCTCTCATCGGGCAGAATGTCGCAATACTTCACCACTGCAATATCCTTCATGATATCCGCTATTGCCGGACCGCTGATGTCCTGCCTTTCGCCTTTTGATCCCCTGTCGCTCAGGGTCAGGACCGCTACAGTAATCACAAATCCTCCGTTCCGCCGGCCCTGTCATCAGCCGGTTGCGGCAGGGAAACCCCGATTTCGTCTCCATCCGCTATCCTGCCGCCTGTCAAGACCCTGATAAATATTCCCTCTTTGGGCATTACGCAGTCGCCTGCCTGATAATAGATCGCACACCGGGTATGACATTCCTTTCCGATCTGACTGACCTCTCCAACCACCTCTGCTCCCAAATGAAGTCTGGTCCCGATTGAAAGACTGACCAGGTCGAGTCCCCGGGTCGTAATATTCTCCGCGAAATCTCCGGGGTTGACATCGAGGCCCATTGCCCGCATCTTTTCAATGCTCTCCAGAGCCAGAAGGCTCACCTGCCGGCTCCATGACGATGAAGCATGCGCGTCGCCGGCAATGCCGAAGTTTTCATTCACAAGGGCCTCATGCACAGGGGTCTTGCGTTCACCCTTTTTCTCACTGATATTTATGGAAACAATGTAGCCTTTCATCATACACCCCAAACCTTTTACAGATTTAATAATCTACCATATAAGATATGTTTAAATCCGTCATGAGCATTTTGATTATACGACATTTTCACCATGATGTCAGGGCGTTTTCCATGATGATCATATGTTGCCTGAGTATGTTAATATAAAAGACAAAATTCGCAAATTAAGGAGATAATGATGAAAAAATATTTTGTGTCGCTGCTCTGTGTCTTTGCTCTGGTCGCATGTTCGCCGCCCACAGACAAGAAGGCGGATAAGGGTGATGTTGTGGCAAAAGTGGCCGGACAGACTATTACGACAAAGGATATTGAGCGCGAGCTCAGCACACTGCCTGAATTCGCAAGGGATTTTTTCAAGGGACAGGAAGGTATGACACGCCTCGTTGACGAACTCGTAAAAAAGGAACTGCTCTATGCCGAGGCCAAAAAGAAGGGTCTTGACAAGGACCCCGCCTTTGTCAAGGAGTTTGAAGAAGTCAAGAAAAACGCTCTGATCAAACGCCTGCTCGACAAAGAGCTCCAGAAAACATCCCCCCAGATCTCCGATCAGGAGGTCAAGGATTATTACGATTCACACAAGGAAGATTTCGTAATGCCCGCATCCGTGCGCCTCAGCCGCATAGTCGTGAAGACCGAAGCCGACGCCAAAAAGGTCTATGAAAGGCTCCAGAAGGGCGAGACATTCAACAAAGTAGCTGCCGAGATGTCTATTGACTCGAAGTCGGCCAAGTCGGGCGGCGACATAGGGTATATGAAGAAAGGCGAGATGAACGCCGAACTCGAAAAGGTGGTGTTCAGGCTCAAAAAGAACCAGGTCAGCATGCCTTTGTCTCTCAAGGACGGCATACATATCCTTGTAGCCACCGACATCAAGGGCACACAGATACCCTTTGAAAAGATTAAGACCCCTATCGGTCAGCAACTCGGAATCAAAAAACAGCAGGAAGGCTTTGAACGGTATGTCGAAGAACTGAAAAAGACATACAAGCCCGAGATAATGAAGGACAATATCGCAAAGATAAACCCTGCCCCTGCCCCTGCGCAACCCGCAGAGGCCGACAAAAAAGCTGAACCTGCAAAAGAGCCGGACAAGAAATAAGCGTGACGTATAAAAAGAGCGCGGTCATTTCCGGCCGCGCTCTTTTTTTGCGCCGGAATACAACAGTCTCTTCAGGCCGGAAAATGAAGCGCAACCCGGACCGGAGCCCGGCCGGAGCTGTGATATAATAAACGCATGGGCAAAGCTGTAAAGGAATTCCGGGATATCGCGTTTATAGGCGCAGGCATGCTCTCCGCAAGTTTCGGGGTGAACGGCTTTTTGCTGTCGAGCCGGTTTATCGACGGAGGCGTCACCGGGATATCGATGCTGACTTCAATGGTGTTCGACTGCCCGATCTGGATTCTGATTCTCGCCTTCAACATACCGTTTATAATGCTCGCATACAGGCAGGTCGGAACCGTATTTGCGGTCAAAAGCGCCCTTGCGATCGCCGGGCTTGCGATTTGCCTGGCCGTGATTCCCTGGCCCGACGTCACCCCGGACAATCTGCTGACCGCCGTATTCGGGGGCTTTTTCCTGGGAGCGGGCATAGGACTCGCCATACGCGGCGGCGCAGTGCTCGACGGCACGGAGATAGTCGCGCTGCTGGTCAGCAAGAAAAGCCATATACTGAAGGTGGGAGACGTCATCCTGGCGATGAACATCGTTATTTTTTCATCAGCCGCATTTCTGCTCAGCGTGGAATCGGCGCTCTATTCGATGATAACCTACTTCGCCGCTTCGAGAACGGTCGATTTCCTGCTACACGGCATAGAAGAATACACCGCCATCATGATAATATCCGAACGCAGCGACGAGATAAAGCAGGCCATTATCAGCGGGCTGAACCGGGGGGTCACCGTTTTCATGGGACGCGGCGGCATGAGCGACAGGGAACAGGATATACTCTTATGTGTTGTAACCCGTCTCGAAATAGGCGGGGTCAGGACGATTGCTTCGGGGATCGATCCGGCCGCATTCATCATTATACACCCACTGTCCGCAGCCGAAGGCGGGGTCATCAAAAAAAGCGTGTTGCCCGGCGACCATGTCGGGTAGCAGTCCGGACATGCAATAAGCCGCGACCGGCCGTACTATCGTCCGGCAGGCCCTACTTTCCGATACAAAACCCGGCAAATATGCGGTCAAGGATGTCGTCCGTAGTTACAACTCCTACGATCTCTCCGAGGGCGTCAAGCGCCTCTCTCAGAAAAAGCGCAGTCACTTCAAGCCGGTCGCTGTTTTCGAGTGTCGCCCTTGCCTGCCCCAGAGACTCAAGGGCTTTATCCAGCAGTCTCTTGTGCCTGATATTGGTGATAAGCAGCCCGGCGGTTGATTCCGCTCCTGCGCCGGAACTGCCGGATATGAGTTCGGCAAAGATCTTTTCCCTGAGGACTTCAAGTCCCTCGCCTTTCTTCGCAGATATCCTCACACACGAACGCCCGTTCAGTTCTGGGTCGTCGCAGTCGAAGCCGGCGTCCATAATATCGCACTTGTTTATGACCGATATGGTCTTCTTGTTCCCGACCTTTTCGATGATCAGCCTGTCGGCCTGATCGAGCGGCCTTCCGGCGTCAAACACGGCAAGGACGATATCCGCGCCGGCTATGGCGCCGAGGCTCCTTTTTATGCCTTCAGCCTCCGCAAGATCATGGGCCTCCCTGATGCCTGCGGTGTCCATGACACGCACGGGAAGTCCTCCGATATTCAGGGCTTCCTCGATAATGTCCCGCGTAGTCCCCGGCAGGTCGGTGATTATGGCCCTGTCCTTCCGCACCAATGCGTTCAGCAGGGAGGACTTCCCGACATTCGGTTTCCCCACTATTGCCATTGCAGCGCCCTCCCGATAGAGCCTTCCCTCATCAAAACTCCTGCACAGGACTTTCAGGCGGGATGCCGCATCTTCCATTGCCGCCGTCATGCGATCCATTTCAGGGGGCTCGACATCATCCTCCGGAAAATCGAGATAAGCCTCGACAAGGGCGCACAATCCGGCAATACCTTCCCTGATGTCCTTTATCTCCTCCGAAAGCCCTCCCTCAAGCTGCCTCAACGCCATCCGTTCGGACTGCTCCGTCCCTGCCCTTATGACGTCTATTACCGCCTCCGCTTGGGCAAGGTCGATCCTGCCGTTGAGAAAGGCCCGTCGGGTAAACTCTCCGGGTTCGGCAAGCCTTGCCCCTTCGTTCAGCGTAAGTCCGAGGACACGGCGCAACGGCACCATGCCTCCGTGGCAGTTGATCTCGACCACATCTTCACGGGTATAGGTGCGCGGAGCCTTCATGAATGAAACAAGGACTTCATCTATCTTTTCAGTTGTAGCCGGGTCCGTGATAAAGCCGTGGATAATTGTTCTCGGACCCGCAGACTGATTCGGCATGCCGCCCGCCGGCGTGAATATTCCGCGGACAATACAAAACGACTCCCTGCCGCTGAGCCGCACGATGCCTATGCCGCCCTCGCCGGGAGGTGTGGATACCGCAGCTATCGTATCTTCGGGAAGGTTCATATGCAAATCAGCCCTGCCCTTGTACTTTCGGGCAGGGCTTCAGATACCGCCGGTTGCAACAGACACGCGGTTAGGCCACCACCTCCGCATCCACCTGTCTGTTGATGTAATACTGCTGTATAATGCTGAGGATGTTGTTGATAAGCCAGAAGAGAACCAGCCCCGACGAAAAACTCAGGAACATGACCGTGAAGATTACGGGCAGAAAGAGCATCATCTTCTGCTGCATCGGATCGCCGGTTGACGGTGTCATCTTCTGCTGCCAGAACATGGTGGCTCCCATAAGGAGCGGCAGCGGGCCTATAATAAACGGCAGATTGAACATCATGCCGAATAGATTGTCGGGGCCTGCGAGATCCGTGATCCACCATATGAACGGAGCCTGCCTCATTTCTATGGCCGTTGAAAGTATGGAGAGGAGCGCAAAGAAAAAAGGTATCTGCAGTCCTACCGGCAGACATCCGCCTATCGGGTTGATCTTGTGCTTCTTGTAGAGGGCCATCAGTTCCTTCTGCATCCTCTGCGGGTCGTTCTTGAACTGTTCCCTGAGCGCAGCAAGCTTCGGCTGCATATCCGCCATCCTTTTCATCGACTTCTGCCCCTTGTTGATGAGAGGGATGAAGGGGATCCTCGTAATTATTGTAAATATGATGATCGAAAAGCCGTAATTGTTGACTATGCCGTTGATCCACTCCAACAGCCAGAAGAGCGGCCGCGCGATAATGGAGAAGAAGCCGAAATCTATAATATGCTCCATGCCGGCATTATATTTTTCGAGAATATGTATGTCCTTGGGGCCTGCGTAAAAGAGATATGAGTTGTCGCCGCCCTTTATCCTGGCTGCGATAACCGCATTGCCGTCCCTGGTCCATGAGCGGACCTCCTCGACATTACCCTTCGGCACAATAAAAGCCGCAAAATATTTATCTTCCTGCGCTATCCACCGTATCTTGTCGCTGTAAGACTTCGGGCCGTCCTTCACGTCCTTGGGCTTAATGTCTATCAGTTCCGTGTCCTTCAGCAGTATCGGCCCGACATGATCGCTGCTTTCCTTGTCGAAGATGCCGAATTTTTTGCCGAGTGTCAGAAAATAGCTTCCGATTCCCACGATCTCATCCCTGACCGCTATTGCATAATCTCCATTACTGAAAGTAAATGTCCTTTTGATCCCGACAGCCCCCGCTTTGTCCCTGTATTCAAAAATGATATCGGCGCTTTTTTTGTTTTCATTCAGTTTTACACTCGAACCGACGACTTCGAAATCCGAAAAAGCATACTGGAGTCCGTCATCCAGTCCCAATGCAAGGGCCGGAAGCGTTTCATCGGCCTTAAGTATTACAGGCTTACCGTTATCGTCTTTATATTTCTTGAGCTCAACCTGCCTGACCGAAGCCCCCTTTGAACTCAAGACCGCCCTGTAAAGATCATTCTCGACCTCAATAGTCTTTTCCGCTTTTTCTTTCACGACCTTTGCGCCTGCCGCCTTTTTCACGGCTTTCGCGGTCACGACGGGCCCGGGCGCGGATTTCTCGGCCAAAGCCTTTTCCGCTGTTTTTACTGCCTCCTGCTTCGGAGTTTCCGGCGGAACAAGATAGTCTTTCAAAACATACTGGAACCCCACCACGACCAGAATCGAGAGGAGTATCGCTATTATCATATTTTTGTCCATATCAGGCCCTCTATACTGAATCTTTATCTTACCGGATCATATCCGCCCGGGTGAAAAGGATGGCACTTGAGGATTCTCTTTGAGGCAAGCAATACTCCTTTCAGTACGCCATATTTCCTGAGCGCATCAATAGCGTACTCGGAGCACGTAGGGACAAACCTGCAACAGGGAGGCGTTAAAGGTGAAAGCATATATCTGTAAAACCTTATCGCCCCTATAAGGACTCTTTTCACTTAGTCGCAATCCGTCATGCAGACAGACGGATTCTGCCTTTTGCCCTTCTGTTCTTCAATATCCTTCTGCCGCCGCGTGTGCTCATGCGCGTCAGAAAACCGTGTGTCTTTTTCCTTCTCAATACATGAGGATGATATGTTGTATATGTCGCCATTTGAACCTCCAAATCAATAATTTCCGGAAACGGAATTATAATGGTTAGCGCCGGGCAAAGTCAATTTCCGCGCTTGCTGCCGGGACTGTTTCCGGGGTTGGCCCGCATGGACAAGGTTGCCCGGGATTCCGGCCACCCCGGAAACATTAACAACTCTCTCTTCCGTCATCAATGCTTTTTGCGGGGAAGCGCATGACAATTCCACGTTGAATATGCTGCGCTGCGCCTTATGACTGTTTGACAATATTAACAATTTAAGGTATTGTAAATTATGGGAATTGTTGGCGCATCTTCTCTCGGCGAACTTCTGCTTCAGGCTAAACTGATCACTGGAGAGCAGCTGCTTGAAGCCATGGCCATACACAAACGCGAACGGGAGAAGCTCAGCAGCGTCCTGCTCAAGCTGAAATTCATCAGCGAAGAAAGCCTGACCATGGTGCTGAGCAAGCAGTACGGAGTGCCTCCCGTCAATGTGGCGGCCACTGCAATAGACAAGGCAGCCATAAAACTTATCCCTTACGAAACCGCCAAACGATACCAGATAATTCCCCTGTCATACAGCAATGGAGAACTCAAGGTCGCCATTGCCGATCCCTCGAATAATTTTGCCATAGACCATATCAGATTTCTGACAAGCCTGAAAATTCGCCTTTATGTTGCGGCGGAATCCGCTATAATAGAGGCCATTGAGAATAATTATTCCCTGAAAGACAAGACGGACATGATGAGACGTCCGCCTGTTTCGCGCTCCGCAACGGAACGGCCTGCAGCCGTGAGCGATGCCCCGCCGCAGCCGTCCGCTGAAGAAGCAAAAAACGACAGCTCGGAAGACGCCGCTTTCATCCATGAAATGAATTATCTGACTGAAAACGACAAGCCCTCCGAAATGGACTTTGCAGAGGACAAGGGATTTGTCGAGGAAGACCTCTCAAAGGTCATCGGCAGCGCGCTCGACGAGATCACCGTCATAGAGGAAGATGACGACACTCAAACCAAGATAGATGTCGACGCCCCGATCATCAAGCTTGTCAATAACATCCTGTTCAACGCGCTGAAATCCAGGGCGAGCGATATACATATCGAGCCCTCGGAAGAAATGCTGCGGGTGCGCTACCGGGTGGATGGCGTGCTGCACCCCGGCCTCAAGCTTCCCACAAAGATCAAGAACGCCATTACTTCACGTGTGAAGATCATGGCCCATCTCGATATTTCCGAGAGAAGGCTGCCGCAGGACGGAAGGATCAAGCTGAAGTTCGGCAAAAACAAAGAGGTCGATTTCCGCGTATCCACACTGCCGACGCTCTTCGGCGAAAAGGTCGTGCTCAGGATACTGGACAAGTCCAGCCTCCAGCTCGATATGACCAAGCTTGGCTTCGACCGGAAACCTCTTGATGATTTCCTCGAGGCGCTCGAAAAGCCTTATGGTATGATACTTGTAACGGGCCCTACCGGAAGCGGTAAAACCACTTCGCTTTATTCCGCCCTCGGGCGTCTGAACAAGACCGGCGTAAATATCATGACGGCGGAGGACCCTGTTGAATACAACTTCTTCGGCATCAACCAGGTGCAGATGAAGGAGGAGATAGGCCTCACCTTTGCGGCAGCCCTCAGGTCATTTCTGAGACAGGACCCCGATATTATAATGGTCGGAGAAATACGTGACTTTGAGACGGCCGAAATAGCCATCAAGGCCGCGCTTACCGGACACCTTGTGCTCAGCACATTGCACACGAATGATGCGCCGAGCACCATAACAAGGCTTGTAAATATGGGCATTGAACCTTTCCTCGTGTCATCGTCCGTAATATTGATCGCAGCCCAGAGGCTCGCCAGAAGGATATGCCCCAATTGCAAAACAGAGCAAAGCATTTCAGAGGCTGCCCTTGTAAAGGCCGGGGTCCCGCCGGATGAGGTCGGTAAATTCAAATGCTTTCACGGCGCCGGCTGTCCTTCCTGCAATAATACCGGATATCGCGGCAGGGTGGCGCTTTATGAAGTAATGATGATGAAGGATGAACTCAAGGAACTGGTGCTGCAGGGGGCTTCCGGAATCGACATCAAACGGCAGGCCCTGAGTCAGGGTATGGCTACCCTCCGGATGAGCGGCATCAAAAGGGTAATTGACGGGACGACTTCACTTGAAGAGATAATGCGGGTGACATTTGAAGACTGAGCGCGGCGTCTTTCCTGAAGCGTTAACATTGACAAACAGGCGTATTTATTGTACTATGTGACATTGATTCTTTAATTTTTTCCCTTTTAAATTTATGCTGTCACAGGAGAATTTATGGAGAAACAGAATCTAAACAAACGATATGTGACCATCACGGCGACATCTCTCATCGTAACGATCATGCTTATTGTCGGGGCAGTAATGATCGGGGGCTTCGGAAAATCCAGACTCGGGACCGTCGACCTTATAGAGTTTGTCCCGGCCCTGGTATTCCTTGCGATAGTATTCGCCATTATTTCAGCTCTCAATCTTCTGTGGTTCCAGAACAGCGTTATAAAGCCTCTCAGGGCAATAGAAAGCGTAATGGTCAACGTCAATAACGGCAACTATAACGAAAGAGTCGGGATTACATCAAGAGACGAATTCGGCAATATCGCCGTCACCTATAATGAAACGATGGACAGGCTCGCCTCGCTGATCCAGACTGAAGATGAGAGAAAGAACATGCAGGGCGACATCATCCGTTTTCTCAATATTCTCAGCTCCGCATCGGAAGGCGACCTTTCGCAAAAGGCGGAGGTGACGCCCGACGTCTTCGGTTCTCTCGCAGACGCCTTCAACCTCATGGCCGAAGGTCTGGCCGAACTCATCAGGGAGGTGCATAAGTCCGCCAACGAGACCAACAGCCAGAGCGCCGTGCTCGCGCAGATCATAGGTAAACTCGAAGACGGCGCGGTGCTGCAGAAATCGGAAGTCAAGACGGCCTCCGACGCGGTCAGTCTTTCCGCCTCCTCGGCAACACAGATCGCTGAAAAGACAAAGGTTGCGCAGAACATCTCTGAAGACGCATTCTCCGCCATTAACAAGGGCGGTAAAATAGTTGCGGACTCGATCAACGGCATGCAGCTCATTCGCGTTACCGTTCAGGCCATCAACAAGAGGATGAAGCTGCTGTCCGAAAAACTGATGGAAATCGGTATTATATCCCAGTTGATTTCCGAAATTGCCAACAGGACCAACCTGCTGGCCCTGAATGCCTCTATTGAGGCCGCCCGCGCCGGGGACCAGGGCAAGGGCTTTGTCATCATTGCCGATGAGATTCGGGGACTTGCCGAAAGGTCCGCCAAGTCCACCAAACAGATATCCGACATCATCGGGGCCATTCAGTCGGAAGCGTCCGGAGTAACAAAACATCTCGAAGAAGAGACCAACTATGTCGAGATGGAAACGAATATGGCAAGTGAGAACGGGACAATCTTCAGGCAGATCGAAAACCTCATCAAGAACATCGGGGCCGTAACCTCGGAGATCGATTCGGCAACCGGAGAACAGCGGAGCCTCACGGACAAGGTCTCTTTCTCAATGGATGAGGTGCAGAGGATATCTCAGGAAGTTCTCAGCGTCGTGCATGACCTTACGGAGATATCCAAGTCGCTCGAAAATTCTTCCAACTTCCTGATTACATCGACTTCGAGATTCAAGTTCTAGAAATAACAATATAATAAAAAGGCGTCTCCCGCAAAGGAGACGCCTTTTTATTATCACAAGATTATTATCAATAAAATTATCCGGTCCGGGATCAGTGGCTTTGAAGCAGCGCGTACTTCCTGAGCGCGTCTTCCATGGCGCTTTCCTCAAAAGGCTTGACCATGTATTCGTCGGCTCCCAGCTCCAGCGCCTTTTCCTTGTGCTTGCCGGCGCTGCGGGAGGTCAGGACTATTATGGGTATATGCCTGAATTTTTCTATAGCCCTTATCCTTGTGACCAGTTCATATCCGTGCATGACGGGCATTTCGAGGTCCGCCACGATAAGATCGACTTCGGTCTGCTCCAGCTCCTTAAGAGCCTCGCTGCCGTTCGACGCAGTGAAAACCTTGAGATTCCTCGCAAGGAAAAATGCGCTAAGATATTTTCTCACGCTTAACGAATCATCAACAACAAGGACCCGCCTGCCTTCATCGCTTTCGACCTCCGTCGGGGTGATCGCAACGGCTCCGGTCTCATCTTCAAATATCTTGAGCGGATTGATGACCAGACGCACTCTCCCGTCACCGGAAATGGTAATACCGGAGTAAATGGAGAGGCCTGAGAGGAACTGGTTTATAGGTTTGATAATCGCCTCTTCCTGCATAAACACATCATCCACTATCAAACCGACCTTCTTGTTTGAAACACTGCAGACAATGACAAACCCGTCCTTCTTCTCGCCCCTGCCGTTTCCGACCACATGGAACACTTCCGACAGTTTCTTGGCGTATATGGAAGTCCCGCGATAATCCACCGTCAGGCCGCCCTCGGAGCCGTCGGACTGCGTCGTTTCCAGTGGCTGCTCATACTGCACCACCTCTTCGATGAGGCTTGTAGGTATCACGAACTCCATGGACGCGTAGGTAAATACGATGACATTGGTGATGGCCATGGACGAAGGCACCCTGATCCTGAAAATTGTGCCCTTGCCGGTTTCCGTGCTTAATTCAATGGTGCCGTTTATGTTGGCAATCTGATTGCGCACTGCGTTCATGCCGACGCCTCTGCCCGAAGTCATGTCGGTCTCGGTCGCAGTCGAAAAACCATTCAGGAAAATAAGAGACAGTATTTCTTCACGCGAAAGCTTTGCGTCATGAGCGACAAGCCCCTGCTTTACGGCCTCTTCCATTATCCTGCCTGTGTTGATGCCTGCGCCGTCATCACTAAGCTCGATAACTATATTGATACCTTCCCGTTTTGCCGAAAGAGAAATAAGGCCTTCTCCCTTCTTGCCTTTGCTCACCCGTTCTTCGCTGTTTTCGATGCCGTGCCCGATCGAGTTCCTGATCATATGCATGAACGGATCGAAGAGTTTTTCGAAGATGACCCTGTCGATCTTTGTGCTCTGCCCGGATATCTGGAAATCCACTTTCTTTCCGGCTTCCCGCGCCATCTCCTTTACAGGCCGCGCAAACCGCTGGAAAAGCCTTCCTATGTCCATCATCCTCGAATCAGAGAGGTCGGACCTCAGATGATTTACAACCCTGTCAAGAGACTTCACATCATCCTGGAAGGTCTCATAAAAGCCCATGAGTTCCTTCATCGCCTCGGCGATGTCCTCGGTCAGCTCCTGGACCTTTCTCGAAAAGATATTCTGTTCGTCATACCTGTCGAACTCGAGCTCCCCAAACTCCGAGAACAGGGGATCTACATACTTTGTATTGTCGTTTATCGAATAGGAATGCCTCTCCGCAAACCTGTTGACCTCTTCCAGCAACCGTTTGCCTGCAAAAAGCACCTCTTCCGACAGGTCCCCGGCATGCTTGGTCTTCTTCAGCATGTGGTTTTTCAGGATTGTGACTTCACCGATAAGATTGAACATGTCCTCAATCTTGTGCAGTTCAAGCCTGATAAAATTACCGAAGGAATACTCCATCTCTTCCTTCTTCGGCTCGGCCGCTTCAGTCGTCATGACGGGGGCCTGAATGGTATCCACAGAAGCTTCTTTAGGCTCAACAACTTCAGGAACTACGGCGGTCTCCGCAGTCTCCCTTTTCTGCTCGACCTCTTCCTCAGCCATGTCCAAGCCGATATCGGTTTCCGCTGCCTCGTCAAGGGAATCAAGCAGCTCCTGAACACGTCCGGAAAATTTCTCTTCAACGCTCTGGTCCTCTTCCTTGCCCTCTGCTATATCACCGATCATCTTGGCTATGGCGTCGAGCATCAGCATGAGAAGTTCTATGGTATCTCTGGATACAACCAGCCTTTTGTTCCTGAACGCTTCAAGTATGTCTTCAAGTCTGTGGGCGATATGACTGGTGGCTGTAAGTTTTACTATAGCTGCGGCGCCCTTCAGGGTATGCGCAGCCCTGAAGAGTTCTTCCAGGATCGGGGTTCTGTCAACGGCATTTTCGAGCTGAGGTATGCCGAAGCCGAGGACATTCAGATAATCCTCCGCCTCCGCAAGGAAATACTCCACCAATTCGGTTTTTTCAATTTTTCCCATATCCCATATTCTTGATACGGTATGTCTCGAAAAAGCTCTTTGTATCGATCAGGTCATCAACCAGTATGTCGTCATCAAACGTGACGAAAAAAGGCGATGTCTCGGAGAGAAAACCTATGTTTTCATTCTCAACTCCGACAATCAGCAATTTGGGGTTGGCAAAAGCAGGTTTCTCGATCGGATATATCTTGGAAAGATCGACGGCGGGGATGATCTTTCCGCGCAGGGGCAGCGCCCCATATATATAATCGGGCGCGCCGGGTATGGGGAATATCCTCGATATGTCGACGATCTCCCGGACCTCTTCGGCTGCCAGCAGAAACTCCCGTTCCCCCACACCGAAAACACAAAACGTCTTTTGGTTTGCCGCTCCTTGCGGTATCTCTTCCTGTTTCATCGGTCGATAAATTTATTTATGGCCATAAGCAGCTCAGCCGGTTCATACGGTTTTGTGAGATAGAAATCGGCCCCCTGCCTCTTTCCCCAGAGCCTGTCGCTCTCATCCGCCTTCGATGTGACCATCACCACCGGCATATGCCGGAATTTGTCTTCCTTCTTTATCCAGCGGCATAACTGATAGCCGTTCTTCTTCGGCATGACGACATCAAGGATAATCATATCGAATTTCTCGCTGTTGATCTTGTTTTCGGCCTCTTCTCCATCCGCCGCAAGAACCAGCTGATGGCCTTTTCCGTCAAGAATCGACTGCATGAATTTGACATCCGTATTGCTGTCTTCCGCAATAAGAATCCGGGCCATCACAGACCTCCTTTTTCAGCCGCCATCCCGGCCTTCCGGAATCTGCACAGGATTTTTGAGACCTCAGCCGCATCGAGGCCTGTAACATCTCCGATATCAGCCGCCTTCCTCGCCCCGTCAATAGCCGAAAAAACCTCCGCTTCGTCGGCCTCCAGCCCGATGTTATAGGCGGAGACGTCACTTATAGTCCTGACCGGTATGCCGGAATTGCATATTCCCGTGGAAACCTCAGGGGGTTCGTCCTTCTTCCTCAAGCCTTCAAGGATAAAACCCATTACATTACTGCGGTGATTCAGTTCCAGCAGGGCCTTGGGAGGCGCCATCTTTTCGAAAAAGAAACCGCCGTTTTTATATTCTATGGTCGTCAAAACCGCATCGAGTATACCGTCTCTTGAACGGTCCTCTGCAACGCCGGAAGACCCCTTCTTTATAATTGCAATCCTTTTTGACGTCAGCGTCTTGCCCTGTCTGCTGGTAAGGGCAAACACAATCGCCCCATTCTCGAAGTATATCTCCGAGCTGCCTGATTTTGTATAAGCGGAGAATTTGCCGGTAAGTCTCCGGGAGTCGATCAGCTTCAGGGCCTCGACACACGGGATATCCGCAAGGTCTCCTGAAAGCACGATGGAAGTGTCCTTTATGATGCCGTGCCTTCTCAGCACATCTTCTATGTTCTTTTCGATAAGATACGGCAGTTCACCGGTGAAATACCTGCGAAAAACACCATCAACCGTTCCCCCGGCAACATCGTCGGTCCGGACTTCCGGCGGCATGTCTTCAGAGCCGTCAAATGCCTGGGCCGGGTTGAACTCCTGAACCGGTTCAAATTCATAAGAGCCGGGAAATGCCGCAACTTCTTTTTCGCCTTCATCAATTGAGGTCTCGGACAGCGAGAACATTTCACCGGGCCGGCTGAAGGTATACCCCGACTTGTCTGCAGTCTCCCCTGGGCCTGTGGTTTTATCCTGAGCCGCGCCAAATGAGTCAACAGGCTGCGTGAAGATTTCTTCTGGTTGAGTGAAAGTATCGGCAGGTTTCCCGGGAGCCTCAAACACGGGAGCAGGCGTTTCTTCCGTCCGAATAGCTCCGGACTTGACGGATTCAATCCCTGTGCCTGCAGACGGGGATTGTTCATAACTCTTTTCGGTTGTCAATGAACCGGGGATCTCAACAGCAGGCTCCGGTTCGGCCCCGATGTTGGAAATACCGCCTTCCATTGCCTTTTCCCTTATGTCCAGTTCGCTGAACACGTCCGCCGACTCGGCCGCGCCGTCAAGCGGGGCCTCGGCATCCACATCTCCCGCCTGCATTTTCCGAGCATAGATGATGGCGTTTACTTTTTCTACAAGCACTTCCGATTTGAAGGGTTTTATAAAATAATCCACTACCCCGAATTTCTCGGCAAATTTCTTGCCCACGTCTTCGCCCTTGCCGGTGATCAGTATGATCGGGATCTCTTTCAGAAGTTCATTGTCGCGCGCCGCCTCACAGAACTGGTAACCGCTCATCCTCGGCATGATGAAATCAACAAGTATAACGGCAGGTCTTACTTCTTCGCAAATTCTAAGGCCCTCTTCCCCATCTTCAGCAGTATAGACCTTATAGCCTTCTTCTTCGAGGGCCAGCTCAGCCAGTTTTCTGACGATTGGGCTGTCATCAATGACGACAATCTTCTCTTTTGCCATCTTCCCTCTCCTCGTAACTGCGATTACTTTATCTCAGGTTGCAGGACAGACCTAAAAAATACTTTACTTCCAGTATCATAAATATATCACTGATATGAACTGCTTGTCAATTTAAAGTCAACCAAACATTATGAAATTGAAAATTATGGACCTGTACTCCCTCAATTCCGGCAGGGCGCAAGTCCCAGAAGAGCCTCTGCGTTTGCCCTTATGTCTCCCCTGCTTATGCCTGCAGACACCGCGATCCCGTCGCAACCTGAGGCAAAGACCGTTCCGGCATTAGCCGCAGTAATTCCTCCGATCGCGATTATCGGCAGGGAAACAGCGGCCCTGATCTCCCTTATGGATTCCGGCCCTTTTGGTTGTCCGGCGTCTTTTGTGCCGGTTGGGAAGATCGGACCAAAGCCGATATAATCCGCCCCGCCGTTCATGGCCCCTTCGGCCTGTTCAACACTATGGGTGGAGACCCCGACGATTGCATTTCCCATTATTTTTTTTGCCTCGCGGACAGGCAGATCATCCTGTCCCACATGCAGCCCGTCGGCCTCGACCGCAAGCGCTATATCGGCGTAATCATTGACAACAAGCATGGCCCCGAACCTGCGGGTGAGATTTCTCAGACAGCCGGCCTCGGACAAAAGGAGCCTCCTGTCGCCGCTCTTCCTCCTGAACTGCACCCATCGGATGCCGGAATCAAGGGCGGTCTGCACAATCCTGCAGACCTCGGCAATATCAATATTGTCGGGAGTAAGGAAACATACCGGGCTAAACTTTCTCATCACCCGCCGCAGCTTTTGTATTGCCGTTTCCGTTTTTCGGCTGTCCCATTTTTTCGATAAAGTCGGTATAAAAAGAACCCTTCACAAAATCGGGGTCGTTCATTATTTTTACATGCAAGGGGATAGTGGTTTTAATGCCTTCTATCCTGAATTCATCAAGCGCCCGCTTCATACGCGCAATGGCCTCGGCCCTCGTGTCCGCCTTGACGATCAGTTTTGCGATAAGAGAGTCATAATTCGGCGGCACCGACCAGCCATTGAACGCGGCGCTGTCGACCCTGACTCCGGGGCCGCCCGGTGTATGCAAATAGGTGATCTTGCCGGGAGACGGCATAAACTTCTCCGGGTCTTCGGCGTTTATGCGGCATTCAATGGAATGCCCCTTCGGCCTGATCTGGCTCTGCCTGTATGAAAGCGGCATGCCTGCAGCGATCTTTATCTGCTCCTTGATTATGTCTATGCCCGTCAGTTCCTCTGTTATCGGATGTTCAACCTGCACTCTCGTGTTCACTTCCATGAAATAGACGTTCTGCTCCTGATCGACTATAAATTCTATAGTGCCTGCATTCCTGTATTTCATCGCCTTCGCGGCCCTGACCGCCAGCTCGCCAAGCTTTTTCCTGAATTTTTCGGTCACAATGGTGGACGGCGATTCCTCGACCAGTTTCTGGTGCCTTCTCTGTATTGAACAGTCCCTCTCTCCGAGGTGGATGGCGTTGCCTTTGCCGTCGGCGATTATCTGGACCTCGACATGCCGTATGCACGGCAGATATTTTTCGACATAAAGTTCGCCGTTGCCGAAAGCGGCAAGCGCCTCTCTCTGCGCCATATTGAACGCCTGTTGCAGCTCTTCCTCGGCGCGCACAACCCTCATGCCCTTTCCGCCGCCGCCGGCAGAAGCCTTGAAGAGCACCGGGAAGCCGATCTTTTTCGCGATCTTTATGGCCGCCTCTTCAGAACTGAGCGGTCCGTCGCTGCCGGGCACCACAGGGATACCCCTTCGCTTCATGACCTGCCGCGCCTTTGCCTTGTCGCCGCCTATCCTGATATTGTCTGCCGTAGGGCCTATGAATGTAATATTTGAAGTGGCGCAGGCCTCGGCAAAATTCGGGTTTTCCGAAAGAAAGCCATAACCCGGATGGATCGCAACAGAGTCGGTAACATCAGCTGCAGTGAGGATGGCGGGGATATTGAGATAACTGAGTGTTGAACTGGCGGGGCCTATGCATATGGCTTCGTCGGCGTACTGCACATGGAGGGCGTTTCTTTCTATGTCGGAGAAAACTGCTACCGTCCTGATCCCGAGTTCCTTGCAGGCCCTGATCACCCTTATGGCAATCTCTCCCCTGTTTGCTATCAGAATCTTCTTGAATAGATTCATAATGGCTATGCCTCTGTGTCTATCAGAAAGAGAGTTTCGCCGTACTCCACCGGATGGGCATTTTCGACCAGGATCTTCGAGACTACCCCATCTACCTCACTCTCTATCTCATTCATCAGCTTCATCGCCTCAAGAATGCATAACACCTGGCCTTTCTTTACCCTTGCGCCCACTTCCACAAAAGGCGGGGCCTCGGGCGACGGGGCCCTGTAAAAAGTGCCGACAATGGGGGACGGCACCATGAATAGTTTCCTGTCCGGTTCGGCAACAGGCTGCTCCGGCGAGGGCTCCTCCCCGATTACAGCTTTTCTCTCTGCAACTTTCGGCTGAGGCGTCTCGGGCTGGGCGAAATACTTCTCTCTCTTGATCCTGATCTTGACACCTTCCCTTTCAACAAGGACCTCGGTTATATCGGTGTCTTTAAGAAAATCTATCAATTCTTTCAAGTCTTCGTGTCCCATGAATTCCCCCCTGGGGCCGTCCCATATTCGCCGCATATGTCCCGTACACAAACATCCGGATGCGGCCGGCTTATTTCTTTATTATTTCACCTTTTCAATATATTCGCACGTCCTCGTATCAACCCTGAGCACATCTCCTTCCACAACATGGAAAGGCACCTTCACCACCGCGCCCGTCTCGAGCTTGGCCGGTTTTGTGCTGCCCGAGGCCGTATCGCCCCTGAAAGCGGGGTCCGTCTCCACAACCGCCAGTTCAACAAACATCGGCGGCTCCACGCTTAACGGCTGCCCCTTGTAATAGAGCATGGAAACAGTCATGTTCTCCTTCACGAATTTCATTGCGTCTCCCAATTGCCCAAGCGTAAGCGGGATCTGCTCGAAGGTTTCGGTGTCCATAAAATAGTAGTGCCCATCCTGCTCATAAAGATATTGCATATTCCTGTCATCGAGCTGCGGCGTATCGAACTTTTCACCCGACCTGAAGGTGTCCTCAAGCACATTGCCGGTTTTGAGGCTCTTCATCTTCGTCCTGATAACAGCCCCTCCCCTGCCCATCTTTACATGCTGGAAGTCCACTATCTCGCATGGCTCGCCCTTGTACTCCATCTTTGCTCCCTTTCTGAAATCCGCTGTGCTTATCAATCTTTCCTCCCATAATGAATCCGGTTAATTAGTATATTATCAGATATTTTTATTTGGTAAATTACAGCGCTTTATACAGGCAGGTATATGAGTATATTGGCAGACAGCCCTTTTAGTCAACATACGCCTGCAGGCATGAATATGCCGGCGCCGCAGCATTTATCCGCCTACTATTTCGAGCCTTCTGCCCAGGGATGTCAATATCCTGCCACGGCCCGCAACGAGCGCAAGATCTTCTATCCTCACACCTCCGACTCCGGGCACATAAATGCCCGGTTCAATGCTGAACACCATGCCGTCCTCAAGTGTCCGGCTGCCCGTCCATGACAGACGCGGCTCTTCATGCACATCCAGACCTATTCCATGACCCGTGCCGTGCCCGAAATAATCTCCGTATCCGTTGTCCGTTATAAACTCCCTGGCAACCGCGTCGATCTCCGACGCGCTGCGACCGGCAGACACCGCCAGAGCAGCCTTTTCGCGCGCCCGGTTGACGATATGGTAAATCTTCTTTTTCTGGTCCAGGTTTTCTCCTGATATGAGCAGCGTCCTCGTCATGTCCGAATAATAACCGTCGGCCTCTCCGCCCCAGTCAATGAAAACCAGATCTCCCTTCTCGATCTTCTTGTCGGTCTGTCCTGCATGAGGCAATGAAGAATGCTTGCCGGACGCGACTATCGTCTCAAAGGCCGCCCGCCGGCATCCCCGTTTTTTCATCTCATCTTCGAGTTTCAGGGCTACCGCCTTTTCGGTCATACCCGCCCTGATCATGGGCTTTGTAGCGACAAATGCGTCTTCAGCCCGTCTGATCGCCTTTTTTATCAGCCCTATTTCATGGGCGTCCTTGATCATCCGCATTTCCTCGATAAGCTCCGTGTGCGCAGAAAGTTTTACCGGCAGCCCGGCCAATTGCGTGTAAAACTCATAGGTAATCCCGGACTCGAACCCCAGACGCTTTATGCCGAGCATATTGATCATGTCTGCAATAACGGCTATCCTGTCGCCGCGCTCCATGCCGAGTTCAAAACCCTCCACTTCATACATGCACTGCTCTATATATCTGAAATCGGTAAAGAAAAAAGAACCATGACGGGCGACAATCGCAAAGGCCGAAGAACCCGTAAACCCGGTCAGATAGCGGACATTGGTTATATTGGAGACAAGAAATGCGTCAAGCTTTTTTGAATTGAGAATGCGGCAAAGTTTCTCTGTCCTGGTTTCGGAATTACTCACAAATATCCTCCTGGAAGGCAATCAGCGACCACCGGATTTGGCCTGCCCGGGAGAATTATCGGCAAAGGCCTTTTTGATCCCTTCAAGAAATCTGTTCAGCCTGCGCTCAACCCCGACAACCTTGTCTCCCCTGGAACCCCCAAGCTTGTCTTCCGCTTCCCTGAGATACCTGACCGCAAACTTGTCGTTCGGAGAAAGCTCAAGGACCTTTGCGAATTCAGCGCGGGCCTCGGCAAACTTTTCATCCTTCAGGAGCCAGCGGCCGAGTGTAAGTCTTGCCGCGGCAAAGGCGGGATTATTCCGGACCCCGGCGGTCAGCACGGACATGGCTTCCTCCGACTCGTCCCTCTTCCTGAGTTCTTCTGCGAGGGTCAGGAAAAAATGGGATTCCGGATCGGCCTTGACCATCCCCCTGAGTTTTTCCAGATGAATATCGGCGCTCGTCCTGGATGCAGGTTCAGTCATTGCCGTTCACCGTCCCGTTTCGCGGCTATTATGCGGTTCAGAATTTCAGCGGCGGCATCGTCCTTCATCATGCGAGGCAACGCCGTTTCGCCGCAAGCATCAATAATGGTCACCTCGTTTGTGTCGACATCAAAACCGGAGCCCTCTTTCGACACATCATTGAACACGAACATATGCGCCCCCTTTTCCGCCATCTTCCTGCGTGCGCGGGCGATATTATGCCCGGTCTCAGCTGAAAACCCGACTATGAAAGGTCTTTCCGGAAGCCTCGACACCTCTGAAAGGATATCCGGATTGGGCCTGAGCTTCAAAGTCCGCAGCTCAGCCTTTTCAATCTTTTCTCCGGCTGCGGTCTCGGGCGCAAAATCGGCGACTGCCGCGCACATTACGAATATCGAAGCGCCGCCGATCCTTCCGAGCGTCTCACGCCTCATCTCTTCCGCGGTCTCTACCGCGACCAGCTCAACCCCGTCCGGAGGGTCGACCGACGCGGGGCCGCTTATGAGCGTAACCGAAGCCCCCATCCTTTTTGCAACCCTTGCGAGCGAATATCCCATCTTGCCCGACGACCTGTTCGAAATAAAGCGCACAGGATCGATATACTCCCTCGTCGGCCCTGAGGTCACGAGCACATGCATGCCCGCGAGGTCCTGCGGGGTAAAGACCCTGCGGCAGGCCTCGATTATCTTTTCCACCCCGGCCATCCTGCCAATCCCGTCTTCACCGCAGGCGAGCGCGCCTGTTTCGGGCCCGACGGTAATGACCCCGGCGGAATCAAGCCGATTCATATTTTCCCGCAACAGCGGGTTCTGCCACATCCTGCAGTTCATTGCAGGCGCGACAATCACCGGACCGTCAAAGGCGAGCAGCGCTGCGTTCAGCAGATTGTCGGCAATGGCGCACGCGTATTTGCTCAGGGTATTGGCTGTGGCGGGAGCTATGACAAAGAGTTCTGCGTTGCGGGGTCTGTCGATGTGGGCGAGCCTGGATTCGAACATATCGAAAACGACCGGCCCCGGACTTGCTGCAATTTCCACAGACATGGGCGTGACAAAATGTTTTGAGGCCTCGGTCATTATCACACTTACGGAGGCTCCCTCATTCTTCAGCCCTTTTATAAGATCGACGGCTTTATATGCGGCGACACTTCCTGTTATGCCGAGGAGTATTGATTTGCCTTTCAGCACGGTTTATCCCTTATCGGCGCTCAGGCCTGCGAACTAATGATGCCCAACCCCAAATTACTTACGACTCGAAATTCTCGTCGTTCTCGTTAAAAAGCTCATCAAGAGCCCTTTCAGCGCTTCCCTTCTCCGAGCTTTCCTTGTCGTGGAGATAGGTCTTAAGGTCTTTTTCGAGTTCCGATATGTCGGTTATGGCCTTTTTCTTGTCTTCAATAAGCTTCCTGAAATCGAATTTTTCGGCCTTTTCGAGCGCGTCGGCGGCTTCCGCTCCAATCACAAACTTTATCTCTCCTGCAAGGGTTTCGAGAAGGGCCGTAGTGCTGATCATCTTCGCCTTTTTGGGTATGCGCGGCTGTGAGCCGAGCGCAAGTTCCCTTGATCGCTGTGAGGCTATTACCGCGAGCCGGTATTTGCTCTCGATCTTCTTTTTATCGTATTCGATAGGCAGCGATATTATGTCCGTATTCGCAGGCGTTACATTGTCCACAATTAGTCCTCCCTCAAAAAATGTTCCCTGATCCACTGGTGATCAATATTTTCAATCCTGCTGCGTTCGGCTGTTATTATCGCCGAAAAAACAGAAAACGCCTCTTCAAAGAGGTCGTTTACTATAACATAATCGTAATCTTTATACCCGCTGATCTCTTCCCGCGCCTTCCTGAGCCTCTGCCCTATGACCTCCGCAGAATCGCTCATGCGGTCAATCAGTCTCTTTTCGAGCGTCTCCATGGACGGCGGCAGGATGAAGATCAGGATGCTCTCCGGATAACGCTCCCGTATCTTGCGCGCTCCCTGCACATCTATATCAAGTATAACATCATTGCCCCGGCTGATAACAGCCTCGATGCGGCCGGCCGAGGTGCCGTAAAAGTTCGAGTGGACCACCGCCCATTCGACAAATTCGCCTTCATCGATCATGGAACGGAATTCATCCTCGGCTATAAAGCTGTAATGAATATCCGGGACCTCACCCGGCCTGGCCTGTCTGGTCGTATACGATATGGAAATGGACAGGCGCGGCAGAGCCGCTGCAGCCCTTTGGCAAAGGGTTGTCTTTCCCGCGCCCGAAGGGGCCGAGACAACGAATATTCTGCCCCTATCTGGAGTCACCCGAATCCCCTGCCCCTCCGACCGGACTGGACACACGCTGCGTAATCGTCTCGACCTGCAGGGCCGACAATATTATATGATCGCTGTCCGTAATGATGATTGATCTCGTCTTTCTGCCCTCCGTGGCGTCTATCAGCTTTCCGCGGCCCCTGGCCTCTTCACGCAACTTTTTTATCGGAGACGAACCCGGCGCAACAACCGCAACCACCCTCCCCGACGAGACAACATTGCCAAAGCCGATATTGATGAGCATGACCTGCCTCCCGGACAATTTCTACTGGATATTCTGGACCTGCTCCCTCAGCCTTTCGACCTCGGCCTTTATATCCAGGCCCAGATTGATAATAGCGATATCATCTATCTTTGAACCTATGGTGTTCGCCTCACGGTTCATCTCCTGGCAGAGAAAATCAAGCCTCCTGCCGACCGACGCTCCGGAAGAGAGAAATGTCATAAACTGGCTGATATGGCTGCCGAGGCGCGTAATCTCTTCGGTTATGTCCGCCTTCTGGGCTATGAAAGCCATCTCCTGAGCCAGTCTGGCCTCGTCGGGTACGGCATTGGACATCAGCTCCGACACTTTTTTAAGCAGTCTGTCCCTGTACACAGGGAGAAAATCCTTTGCGGTCTCCGCAATCTCCTTATGCCTTTCGGAGATAAGATTGAGCCTCTGCCTGAGTTCCTGTTCGAGCGCCCGGCCCTCAACACAGCGCATCTCATCCACCTTTGAAACGGCCTCTTTCAGGGCCTCGAAGATCTGCTCCGAACCGCCGGAAGGCTCTTCGCTCACAAGCAGTTCCCGGTATCCCGCAAAAAAATTGATATCGAGGCTGCCGGGCAACGACAGTTCCTTCTGGATGCCTGCAAAGGCATTATACATCTCGCGCGCGAGGTTTGCGTCGAGCATTATCTTCTTGCTGCGCCTGTCGGTCTGGGATATCGAGACATCTATCTTGCCGCGTTCAAAGGAGTCCTTCACCATCTTCCTGACGGCCATCTCATACTCCATCAGATAAGACGGCATCCTGACCGAGACATCCAGATACTTGTGATTAAGGGAACGGACCTCAACCTTGAAACCCTCTATCTCGGCAGCTCCGTATCCAGTCATACTCCTGATCAAATCACAACCCCCTTGAGCTTAATAAGTTTGTGGCGCGAAGTCTCGCCCTTCATGATCAGCACATCGCTCTTCCTGATCCCGAATTTTTTAGCAAGCAGTTCGATAAGCATCTCATTGGCGGCGCCTCCTACCGGCGGGGCAGTCAGCTTTATCCTGACGGTTTTTTCAACGGCCCCCACGATCTCATTCTTCGACGAACGCGGGTCCACCTTTACCTCTATAATAATGCCGTCCTTCGCCCTGCTATAAGGAAGATCCATTATCGCGTCCTTCCCAACGCCTATAATATAACTCACCCAGAGTCACCGACACAACGGCCAGGACAACCCCGCCCAGCACATCCACAACATAATGATACCTGCAGAAAACCGTTGCGCACATAAGGAGCAGCGCAGGGACCAGGATGATGAATGCAAATTTCCGGTCGTACCTGAACGCGGAAAACAGCACTACAAGCGTGATGGCGGTATGCCCGCTCGGGAAAGCGTCACGTTTGACGCCCTCAAGGAGATTCAGTATGTCCTGGATGGGCTGTGAGACCATAAACCCGGTGATGTCGGCAGCCTGGAGATGCTCCATGGCGTATCTTGGGCCGAGGGCCGGGAAGAGCATATATCCTATATACGACAGGTAATAGCAGAGCAGGACGAAAAAGAGGTATCTCGAAAACGCCTCGTGCTTACCCTGCGCCTTCAGCAGGACGCCGAAGGCCGTTGCCGTGAAGTAATAGGTGGAATATGCAACCTGAAGGATATCTATCAGCAGCGGAGGCGAAAACTCTTCGAGAAAAACGGTAGGATAACAGCCGAACAGCTGATAGTCGAGGCGTATGAGCAGATAATCTATGTCCTGGGGATTGATCCTGTGAACGATGGGGCCGAGGCAGTCAAAAAAGATGACGACGCACAAGACAGGGAATATTATGTCCCTTGTCACGGAGAGAAATTTGTTCATCCCGCTGATGTACACGAGGACCAGCTGGAAAAAGGCCATCGTGGAAAATATAACCATGAGTATCACTGCAGACTCGATACGGGAATAAAAAACAGCAGTGATTGCCGCAAGCAGCACGCCGAATGATATCGTCAGCATATCCGCAGGCTTTATTGATTTGCGTATCATAATTTGGTCAAGACCTTTCTGATCAACCTCTCCCTCTTTGAGAGCCTGTGCGGATTTCCCCTCCGGTCGGGGCCTTCATTACCGCCGTCATCATCTTCTTCGCCGGCTTCCGGGACTTCATCCGCAGCCTCCCTGCAGCGCCTTTCGATAATAGCCATAAACCTGTCGGGAGGCACAGGCGCAGACCCTGCCGACCAGGCGTGATCCACTATGTCCCTGTCCGCGGTCACGACTATCCATCCCCTTCGTTCCAGCGACACCGTCTTTTTTATCACATCGTCGGCCCTTTCGCCAACCCTGGTGAAGATTACATGGACGCCGCCGTAACAAGAGTCCTGCTGCGTCGCCATGCCGCTTTTGTAACCGTCAAAAACAACGGTGATATCATGAGGCCTGATCTTTCTGTATTCGGCAAGCTTTGCCAACAGGGCCGTGCGCGCCTTTTCCATGTCCCTGCTCATGATCCCGGTGACATTATACCCGTCTATAATAATGTAGGAAATATCATAACCTCCGGCTGCTATTATAACCGGTTTTATCCGGATGACGGCGTCAGTGTCCGCCCTTTCATCAATTCATTTACCAGCGGGTCAAGATAGTATTCGGCAATCCATTCGACCGGCAAATAGTTTCCAGGCTCATCCGAACCCGACGGATTATGATCACACGGCGCAGGCAATGTCCTGATATTCCAGTTTATATCGGGGTTCTTCAGGATGAAACCCGTAAGGGCCTTTGGCCTGACCGGACTTTCATAGATGGATACCTGCTCCCTCACCTCTTCGACAGGGATGCAGGATTCGAGTACCGCGATTACAAACAGACGTTTGCGGCCTTTTGCCGCCGATGAAGATGTTTCCATCACAAATGCGTCACATGTATAACCAAGCTTGTTAAGCGCAAGCAAGGCTTGCCTGAAATCATCCCCCTGATGGAAAGACAGGACACTCGCGGCAAATCCGAGAAGGATGATCGGGGGTTTGCGCTTCTTCATATCTTCAAGTGTGGAGATGAATATATTAAACAGGGAAGCGGTTTTCGCATGAGAGCCTTTTTTGCCGCCGATGGATGAGAGATCGTTGCGGACAAACGAAGCGGTTGCAAGGGTTACGGAGGGGACAAGTTTTGCAACCGTTTTATGCGCGCCTGAGCCTATTGCCGTCCATCCTTTACGCTCCAGACCGATTCGCGTAATTCCCCTGCCTGAAGAAAACCCGGCAAAAGTCCTCTTCGGAATAATGGAGACGATATCGGCTTTCCGATTCTTTTTCGAGGCTTCGATTACGGTCAGAACGCATCCGTCTATGTCTTTCCTGATCCGGCTCTCCCACAAGCGTATCACCTTCCAGCCCTCTTCAAGCAGCTTTTTGGTATTGCTGAAATCCCTGTTCACATTGCGCCTGATCTTGTTGATCCAGTAATCCCCTGAAGGAGCCTCTTTGAACTGGTCTTCAAGAGAGGCAAACTTCCGCTTGCGCCATTGCCCGCCGTGCCAGAAATCTCCGTCAACAAAGATAGCAATATGCTCTTCAGGCAATACAATATCCGGCTTGCCGGGCAGATCCTTACCGCTGTCGCTCAAATGCAGACCTTTGACTTCAAGAGCCGAGCGCAAAGCCACCTCCGGCGACGTGTTTGTCGAGCGCACCTTGCGCATGATTGCGGAAACATCCCGCGTGCCCTTATTTGACGCTGATTTTGCCATGGCCTTAATTAATAGATTTTATCGGATTGAGTGGTTTTATGGAAAGGAAGAGAGTGAGAGTCGAAAAGTCAGCGCTCTGCAGGAAAAGCTTCTGCGATCAGGTTGGCATCTATTATAACAGGGATGAGAAGGTGAAGACAGCAGTTGACAACTGTAACCCATATGGTTACAATATAGACGTGATTGTTTCGTTCCTGCATAAGGGGCTTGAAAGGTTTTATAGATCCGGGAATGCCGCGGGGATACAGGTCATTCATGCTAAAAAACTGCGCTTGATCCTGACTCTGCTTGATGCGGCAACTGAGATGAAGGCAATGTATGCACCCGGTCTCGGGCTGCATAAGCTTAAAGGTGATAAAAAGAATCTTTGGGCGGTCACAGTGCAGGCTAACCGGCGCGTAACATTCCGATTCGTGGCTGGAAATGCCGAGGTGGTTAATTATGAAGATTATCATTAAGGAGGAGCTGTCATGACTATGCATAATCCCGCCCATCCGGGTGAGGTTTTAAAAGAGTTGTTTATTGAACCCCTGGGGCTTTCAATTACCGAGGCCGCGGAACGTCTGGGGGTTGCCCGGAAGACCGTGTCCAAAATAGTAAACGGGCATGGCGCCGTTACTGCTGAAATGGCCTTGCGGATAGAGATTGTCTTTGGCTCTACGGCGCAGACCTGGCTGAACATGCAGGCGGCCTATGACCTCTGGCTTATCAAGGACCTGAGCAAGTCTTTGCGGGGATCTCTGCAGCATGTCGGGGCTGAAGCATAGACGAGAGATTGAGGTCAGGCGCTGTTATTAATAGAACCGGCCCCGAATATGCCGTGAGAGGTTCTCATCCATTTCATTATGGCGGGGGACCGGTTGTTTCCTGCCTGTTTTGGGATTGAGGTAAAGGTCGTGACTCTGCCCGTGCCGAAGGAGAATGCAGCCGGCAGCGGTCAATCTTTTTATCAGGTCTTTTCTTTTCAAACCGAAAGTGTAAGTTCTTTGACCTTGTGCGTTGACGGCACATCATCCATTGTCATAAGCATATAGGCCTCTTTCATATTCTCTTCAAGTTCTTCGAGAGTTCCACCTTGTGTCATTATTTCGGGATGCTGGAGCAGTTTTCCCACCCAGAATTTATCACCTTTCCAGTAAATCATCTTTAATTTGGTTTTCATCTTTTCACCTCGCAACGTCATGTATATGCTTTATGATAACACAGACAGGCAAGGTCGTTTCATTCCGATTTAGGAATAGGCGGGTTGTTATCCTTTACTTTAATTTCGCCTCATATGCGTCACATTCAAAATTCTTTTCCCCTTTTTGGTCCCTTCGCGTCAAAACGCAGATTATTTCCTCTGTCCCGCCGGCGTCATCTTTTCTGCAGGTCATGCACAAAGCGGGTTTTGGAAGCAATTCCGGATTCATCTCTGTCCCATCATCGTCATAGAATCCACAAATATCATCATTCATTTATGATTTCCCTCGTAATGTGTATGGAACAGTCCCCTGATTTCTTTTTAAAGTGTAACAATAAATTCAATATTACACAATTCTCAAAGGCAGAACCGCGGGCTGAACCATTGCCGGTCCAACCTGTTCCAGCAGGACAAAAAAGATCCGGGAAAGGGTATTGAGTGAGCAGCGGATATGACAAAACCGTTATTGCTTCAGGACCGCATCAACCCGCCGTATGTCCGAAATCGCGGACAGCGTCAACGCTTCTCTTCAGCCGTGATTATTTCGCATCGGGGTTATCAAGTTTCTCCAGGGCCCTGGCCGCATAGTCGCGCGCAAATCTGTCGGAATCGTTCAGAGCCGCCCTGAGCGGCCCCACTGCCCGGGCGTCACCGATTGCCCCAAGCGCCTCGGCAGCCCTGATCCGCACCGATTCATCAGGGTCCTGCAAAACTTCGATAAGCGGCTCCACTGCGCCGGCCCCGCCGATTTCCCCAAGCGCCGTGGCAGCGCGATAGCGCACAAATTTATCGGAAGCCCTGTCCCTAAGAGCTGCGATGAGCGGCCCCACCACTCGGGCGTCACCGATTCTTATCAGGGCCTTGGCGGCATTATTGCAAATGTCCTCATCGGGATTCTTCAGGGCCGCGGTTAGAATTTCCAATGCCCGGTCATTACCGATCTTTCCCAGGGCCTCAACAGCCTTCTTCCGCACCTCTTCATCAGTATCCTTCAGGGCCTCTCCAAGCGGCTCCACTCCGCCGGGGGCGGGCATATCTCCCAATGCAACTGCGGCATCAAAACGGATAAACCTCTCTTTATACCGGAGGGCCTCTATCAGGCCTTCCACATCACGTTTTTTTTCCAGCGTCGCTATATTGGGTCTCCGATTAATAAGACCAAACCATTTCATTTCCTGTCCACCTGTGTTATTAAAATTGACGGCTCCCACCCTGAATTGCCCGGCGGCGAGCACATTGCAGTCCTGCCGTCCCCTGTGAAAAGGCCGCAGATTGCATTTGCATATCGAATAATAGAATATCTCTTTTTTTATATCTAAATCCAGAGGGGCGGCATTAAGCACCGGGTCGAGTCCGCCATAAGATCAGCAATAACAATTCTGTTCGTTCTCGGAACCCGGATGCAAACTGCAAATCAATTCATAAGGTCATTTAATAGAGTCAAGCAGTTTGTAATACTCCCTGATCGTACGAATGGATTCCATTGTGGCCTGGAACAACAGCCAACTGATAACTATAATAACTATCGTGAGGCCGATCTTCCACTCCGGCTTCATATTCGGCCGCCACCAGATCAGGGGCAACGCCAGAGGCCCAACAGCGCAAAATGCCAGTATTATGAAGCCTGTTCTGAAATACCACGGCATTGTTTCTTCGGCCGGGCGAGACGGTCCGGAAACATTCAGAAACTCCCCGCAGTGTTTGCACTTTATCGCAGCGTCCTGTATTTCTTCAGCGCAAAAGGGACATTTTTTCATTGTTGCGGCTCCCGGTAAAATATGCGTCCTCTCTGCTTCCAACTTCTTTATAATACCTTCCCCCATGCTTCAGTTGCCAATACTGCATCATCCATCTTCCGCCGGGCATGACTTCCGGTCAGCCCGTCATGAGCGGGCAATTTTTCTCTGTTCCCAGGACATTCCTGATCTTGCCTGCAAGGGACTGCATGGAATATGGCTTTCCTATGAAATTGAGGGCCGACCCTGCCACTCCGTGATGGACTATTACATCTTCGGTATATCCCGAGGAGAACAATGTCTTCATTTCAGGATGACGCTCCGTCAGTCGTTCGGACAATTCCCTGCCGTTGATACCGGGCATCACGATATCCGTCAGCAGCAGATCGATCTGCCCGATGTGCTTTTCCGCAAGCATTAAGGCCTCTTCGCCATTCCGCGCTTCCAGCACATGGTATCCAAGCTCATCCAGCATTCTCATGCCCACCTGTCGAACACCCTTCTCGTCTTCCACAAGCAGTATCGTCTCGTTTCCTTTTAATCCGGCGATGGAACGTCTCTCCCTGACAAGTCTCTCGGCCTTTTCTTCCGTCAGGGGAAGATATATCCTGAAAGTAGTCCCATGCCCCGCTTCGGAACAGACTTCTATCATCCCTCCCGCCTGCTTGACCACTCCGAATGTTGTGGCCAGGCCCAGCCCGGAGCCGTGTCCTCTGTCTTTTGTTGTAAAAAAGGGCTCAAAAATATGTTCCTTTACCTCTTCACTCATGCCCTGCCCCGTGTCGCTTACGCAAAGCATGACGAAATTTCCGGGCCGGACCTGTGGATGGGTTGCGCAATAGCTTCCATCAAAGGTTATATTCGCGGTCTCGATCATGATTTTGCCGCCGTCCGGCATGGCGTCGCGGGCATTTACGGCCAGGTTGACCAATACCTGCTCGAACCGGCCGGGGTCGATCCTGACGGAGCCCACTCCTTCGGAAAGCACAACTCCGAGTTCTATATTTTCATCGATAAGCCGCGCCAGCATCTGCCTGACATTCCGGACCAGGTCGTTCAGATTCAGGGCCCTCGGTTCAATAATCTGCTTGCGCGAAAAGGCCAGCAACTGACGGATCAGCGACGCTGCGCTGTCGGAAGCCTTCATTGTCTGATTAAGATAACCCATCAGCGGATCGGACGGGTTCATTCCCATACCGGCCAGTTCAATGTTGCCGGAGATGACGGTAAGGATATTGTTGAAGTCATGCGCTATCCCTCCGGCGAGCCTCCCGATCGCCTCCATCTTCATGGCCTGCTGCAATTCTTCCCTGAGCCTGTTTCTCTCGGAAATATCCCTGACATTTATCACTGCGGCCTTTACAACCGGATCATTCAGAAGATTGGACGCAATCGCCTCAATGGTGATCCATTTCCCGTTTTTATGCAGTCCGCGGTATTCAATGGTGCGGACGGACCCCGGTTGTTGTATGCACTCGGCAAATGCCTTTTGGACGTTTTCCACATCATCAGGGTGAACAAGATCAAACCTGAGGCCGGTATTTGTAAATTCCTCGAGTTTGTATCCCAGCATCTTCTCCAGAGGACCGCTTATGAATGTCTGTATGCCGTTTTCGTCCATCAGGATGGCAACATCGTTTGAGTTCCGGACCAGCCGTCTGAATCGTTCCTCGCTCTCAGCCATTGCCCTCTCCGCCCTCTTCCGCTCGGTGATATCCCAATGAATACCGTGTATCTTTAAAGGGTTACCGGCTTCATCCCTGACCACCTTCCCCCGACCGGTGATATAATGTATGCATCCGTCGGGCCATATAACGCGGTATTCGGATTCATAAGGGACGCCATTTTCGATGGTTTTGGCCAAAAGGCTTCCGATATAAACTCTGTCGTCGGGATGCACTACATTCATAAACGCCGACCTGCTTCCATCGAATGTCGAAGGATCGAGACCAAGCAGCCGGCAGGATTGTTCACTAAAAATGCGCCTGTCATTAATGATGTCCACATACCAGACGCCCATATTGGCCGATTTCAGTGCGAGATCAAGTCGCTCAAGATCCTCTCTCAGTCTTTCCCTTTCCTGTTCCGGGTCGCTTGAAGTGTTATTGATTTCATGGTGAGCTTTTTGTTCGTTACTGGGTCCGACATGCGAGCTCAGCGGCAGATCCAGCTGTTTGCGCCTTTCTCGCGCATCAGCGCATAAATCGTCGATAACCGCATCAGAGTGGGCCTTCTTTTTTTGATCTGCAGGCAAGAGATTAGTTAACATGGCAGGAACGAGCAATAAAAATATAAAATAGCTATACTTATAGCTATGCTTAATGATAAGTAAACTAAGGTGGTCTCTATGATACAATCCGCTCGGCTGCGCCCATTGTCAAGCCGGAGTTCATTGACCATTACGCCTTGCGCTTCATCTCTTGACAGGCGTATGCGCAGTAAAACCTTTATGCCTGATAAATTCATTAGCATAAAGTCGGGCTTGATACTCAATTATTCCCGCTTTTCACACTACACCCCACTTTTGCGCGCTATAAAAAACCGATTTTTTCGGTCTGGAATAATCCTCTTTTTAAGCTCTATCATTAGAATATAGTCGAATGGATATAAAAAGTCAAGTTAAAAATAGCCATACGAATACTTTATTGTTTGAACGAATAAGATTGGCCCGCAAAACAGCAGGCATGACGCAAGAAGCTCTGGCCCAAAAACTCGAAATTGCCTATCCTACACTCAATAAATATGAAAAGGGGCGCCGGATACCGGACGCCCGTTTACTCAACCGAATGGCTGCAATTCTTGATTGCGATCCGGGCTGGCTGCTGTCCGGAGAAGGAGAGATGATCCGTCCGGATCAAAAAAAAGTTTTACGGCCCTTTAAACAATGCGCCATAAATGATCACGGCAACCCTCCCGATAATGTAACGGAACGAATTCTATCTCTGCTATCAGGCATGTCCGGCCCGGATCAGCGGGAAGTACTGCACATCATCGAAGAGAAAACACTCCTGCGTGAGCTTATCGAAGAACGAAAAAAATGGATGAAAAAAAAGCAATAGCCGGCATGGGTGGACAGATCGAAAGCCCGGCTCCGCTCGTTCTCACGCCGCCGAGAGACGGAGTCCCCCGCCACATAAATCAGGCAAGAGGCCTGTCATCAGGCCCATGCGGCAAGACTTCAGGACAACTGGGAGTTCCCCTGCCGTCGTTCATTCCGATAGGTTCCGCAGTCTTCAGCAGCCTGATGCAGACCCTGACGTTTTCAAAGATGATGATGGAAACAAGGATAATAACCACCGCGCTCAGAACCATGTTAAGTATCATGCCCTTCTCCATGGAGTCCAGGATGTTCATGAAGCCGGCTGCATAGGTTGTCACCGTCACAAAGACGCACGGCGCTGCAGTTATCAGCGCATAGACCTTCTTTTTTGAGATCCTGAGTATAATCGTCGTGCCGATGGCAAGGGCCAGGGCTGCGAGGGCCTGGTTTGTTATGCCGAACATCGGCCAGATCGAGGAGATGTCGCCGGTAAAAAGTATGTACCCCCACGCAAAAGAGACTGCGGCGCTGGTTATGACAATGCCCGGAATCCATTCGGTCTTTTTCAGCGGTTTATAAAAGGTCCCGAGGATATCCTGCAAGAGGTAACGCCCCACGCGGGTCCCGGCGTCGATAGTGGTAAGGATAAACAGGGCCTCGAACATGATGATAAACTGGAACCAGTACTTCATCGTGTGCTGCAGGCCCTCACCGATACTGGAGAAGATATAGGCCATGCCTACGGCCAGGGATATCGCGCCGCCGGGACGATGGGCGACATCAAGGCCGACAAGCGCACTCAGTTCATCCAGATTTTGCACCGGCATATTGAGTTTCTCAAAAACAGCCGATGAGGTATTAATGGCAAAGTAATCATTGGGTATTAGTGTTACAGCCGCCAGAAGGGCCATCAGCCCTATAAACCCCTCTGTAAGCATTGCCCCATAGCCTATCATGGGGATTTGACTCTCTTTCTCGATCATCTTGGGGGTTGTGCCCGATCCGATCAGGGAGTGGAAGCCCGAGATGGCCCCGCAGGCAATGGTGATGAAGACATAAGGCCACACAGGGCCGTTAATAATAGGTCCGCCGCCGGCGACAAATTCAGTCGCAAAGGGCATCGATATTGCAGGGTTCACAAAGAAAAGCCCGACTGCCAGCGCCCCTATAACGGCTATCTTCATATAGGAGCTGAGGTAATCCCTCGGGGCCAATAGAAGCCATACCGGAAGCGCGGCAGCGCAGAAACCGTAGACCGGCAGGATAATCGACAGTTCCTCCCGCTCGAAGCTGAACCACCCCGCTATTGAGGACCCGGAAACAGGCTCTCCAAAATAGACCGCGAGGCAGACGGCTATGACTCCGATGACGGACCCGGACAGAATCGCCCCGGGCCTGATCCTGAACATGTACAGGCCCACGAACATCGAAACAGGGATAGTCATGGCGATGGTGAATACTCCCCACGGATTCCTGTAAAGGGCATTTACTACAGCCACGGCAAGACCCGACAGCGCGACAATGATGATAAACAGGGTAACTATCGCGGTCGTAAAACCGGTGAGTTTGCTTACGTCCTTTCCGGCAATGACTGAGAGAGACTGCCCCTGATGGCGGACTGAAGCAAAGAGGATGATCATGTCATGCACGCAGCCGGCGAATACGGAGCCGAGCACGATCCAGAAAAAACCGGGGCCCCATCCGTACTGTGCGGCAAGGGTCGGGCCGATCAGCGGGCCGGCGCCTGCAATGGCTGCAAAATGATGGCCGAAGACAACCCATTTGTTTGTCGGAACATAGTCCCTGCCGTCATTGCATGCAACGGCCGGGGTGATGTTCCTGTCGTCAAGCGCCAAAACCTTTGCGGCAATGAATGACGCATAATATCTGTATGCAAGGGCAAAGATACAGAGAGCCGAGACCATAAGCATTAATGCGCTCAAGAGTTCCTCCCAGTAAAGCATTGACTGAATTGTGTCTGTAGCGGCATGGAGTCCGGAAATACACCTTACCGGCAAGACCGGGTGTTACATGAAATTATATCAGAGAAGAGCCCCTGAAATCCGGCAATCCGCGTTCCCATCACATCATCACCGCCTGCTTTAAGCCCGGCTTTGATGCGCCGGGTTACACAAGCAGGGTGTTTTCGTTGATTATCTCTTTGGCCACTTCGGTATAAGCGCGGGCCCCGGGAGAGTCCGGCGCATGGACAACGGCCGGCTTGCCGTATCCGGGGGCTTCGGCCAGGATTATATTTCTCGGTATGGTTGTGTCGTATACCTTTGACCTGAAGGCCTTTCTGACATCATCGGCAATCTGGTGCGACAGGGTCATGTGCCTGTTGAACATCGTAAGCAGTATGCCCTCCAGATCGAGGGCCACATTGAAGCCGCCCCTTATGCGCCAGAGCAGCTTTATAAGCAGACTCAGTCCGTCCAGCGCGAAATATTCGCACTGTACCGGGGCAAGGACGGATTTCGACGCCACCAGCGCATTGAGTGTAAGCAGTCCGAAAGAGGGCGGACAGTCGATAAATATATAGTCATAGTCGTCAAAAACGGGCGTTATTATTTGCTGGAGGGTAGTCTCACGTTCGCTCCTTTCGAGCAGGTCCATCTCGGCCCCAAAAAGATCAGAGCCGGCCGCTATGGCGTATAACCCGGGCACTTCCGTTGCAATGACGGCATCCCTGACCGGAGCGCCGGATGAATAGACATCATAAAGCCCGTACCTGATCCGGTCTTTCCTGATCCCAAGCCCGCTCGTCAGATTGCCCTGGGGATCGGAATCTATGACCAGTGTCCTCTCTCCCTGAAGGGCCATCGCAGCCGAGATATTTATGGCCGTGGTTGTCTTCCCGACGCCGCCCTTCTGGTTTGTTATTGCTATGACCTTCTTCATTGTTGCCCGCCGCGCATCCTTCCGATGATTTCAGCCCTGAGATTGAGAAACGAACCGCGCAGCCTGCCGGTCCCGTAAAAGGTCGTGATATCTCTGGTCCTGTTATTTGAGCCGGACATATCGTGTAGTCTAAAATATTGCGACAAGGATGTAAAGTTTATACGCAATTGTAATGCTTTCCCGTGCGACCGCCCATTGGACGGCATAAATGAAAGCCGCAGGCCAACCTGTTGGTTCCACCCCTTTTTGTGGTACAATTGACCATACTGCAACCAAACAGGAGGAGACTCTATGAAGCGGTTATGGACGGCTATGACACTGGTATGTATGGCTCTTCTGATGGCAGGCGCAAATCAGATTTCCGCCTATGACAAAGCGGCTGAACAGCCTGCGGCGGTTTCAACTCCACCTTCTGTCGGGGAAAAGGCTGTTGCGGATAAGCCTGACTACAATGAAGCCGGACGGGAATATTACAGGGAAGGCAATTTCGGGGCCGCAATCCTCGAATTCAACAAGCAGCTTGAGCAGAATCCGGGAGATGTTAACGCGCTTGTCAATCGGGGGCTCAGCCTTGCGAGAAGGGGCGAATATAAAGTCGCCATCGAGAATCTGTACAACGCGCTCATCGCGAAAAACAACGATGTAACCATTCTTAAATATATTGCAGCCATTTATTATCTGGACCGCGCGTTTCAAAAATCCGTCGACACTTACAACATGGCGACAACAGTGGAAAACTCGGACTTCGATGCCATCGCGGGCCGCGGGTTCGGCAATCTGTCAATGGGCCGGAGAGATGACGCCGTCAAAGACTTTACGGGAGCGCTGTTTATTGCCCCCCGGGACAAAAAGTCCTTCGTAGGACGCGGTATTTCGCTGATCGCCGTCAGGAACTACAGGGCGGCTATCGCCGATTTCGGGGCCGCACTCTCCATATCGGCAAATGACCCGTTCATTTACATAGCAAGGGCTGAGGCCCATGCAGGCAACGGCACATATTCCGGCGCGGTCTCGGATCTGAACCGGGCCTGTTCGCTTGGATACGCCGCAGTCTGCGTGGCGGTAAGTCAGGCAAGGTCCGAGATAACGGGCGCGGCAGAGTCCTTTGTTTTGCAGTATTCAAGGAAGGCCCCCGACGAAGAGCTTTACGACATATCCAGAAAAAACCTCGAAAAGTTTTATGTTGCCAACCGGACTTCCGAAATCAATAAATATTTTATAGGCATGCTCAAACCGTTTAAGGATTAGGCCGTCGGGCCTGATCCTGCATCCAATACCCGGCCGTCATGACGATACGGAACATAACGTCATGACGGCTTTTAACATGTCCTTCAGGCCCCATAATAGCCCCTGTACCAGTCCACAAATTTCCGCAACCCCTCTCCTATCGGCGTCGAGGGCCTGAAGCCCGCGTCCGCGACAAGGTCATCCACATCCGCAAAAGTTGCAGGCACATCTCCCTGTTGTATCGGCATAAGGTTCTTTTCCGCCTTTATGCCGATGCAGTCCTCAAGGGTTTCTATGAATCTCATCAGTTCCACCGGACAATTATTCCCGATATTATAAATACGGTAAGGCGCGTAGCTCCTCGCAGGATCGGAAGCGTCCCCCCGCCGGGTTTCATCAGGCTCCGGACAGCGTCCCATAACCCGGATAACGCCCTCGACCACATCGTCTATATAAGTAAAATCGCGCTTCATCTTTCCATGATTGAAGACATCTATCCGCCTCCCCTCGATGATGGCCTTTGTGAAGAGGAAATACGCCATGTCCGGACGGCCCCACGGGCCATAGACCGTAAAGAACCTGAGCCCCGTGCATGGTATGTTGTACATGCTCGCGTAAGCATGGGCCATAAGCTCATTCGCCTTTTTGGTGGCCGCATAAAGCGACACCGGATGGTCCACATTGTCGTGTGTCGAGAAAGGCATCTTTGTGTTGGCTCCGTATACGGAACTGGAAGAAGCAAAGACCAGATGGCCGACGCCGCTCATCCTGCATCCTTCAAGCACGTTCAGGAAGCCGCTTATATTGCTGTCTATATATGCATATGGATTTTTCAGGGAATACCTGACACCTGCCTGCGCAGCGAGATTGACCACTGCCTCATACCCCCCGGCCTCAAAAAGGGTCTGCATCCCGGTCCTGTCCTTCATGTCCAGTTTCAGGAACCTGAATCCGTCCCTGCCTTCGAGGCGTTTCAGGCGGTCGAGTTTCAGCCCGGTGTCGTAGTAATCGTTGATATTGTCTATGCCGGTGACATCAAATCCGAGGGAGATCAGCCTGTCGCAGAGATGAAACCCTATAAATCCCGCCGCGCCCGTAACAAGAACTTTTTTCAGCATCCGGCCCCCTTCAGCCCGGCGTCGCAAATATATCTGTCCATCGCGTCCTGCCACGGGGCAATATCACGGCCGATGGCAGTGGCGAGTTTGTAACTCGACATGGCGGAGAAATAAGGCCGATTCGCAGGCGAAGGGAAGATCGCAGTATTCACAGGCAGCACAAGAGAATCCACGCCCACCCCCTCGAGAAAATAGCGGGCGACCTCGTACCTCGATGCGTAGCCGCTGTTTGTAAGGTGATACAGCCCGGTCAGGCTCCTGTAACAGGTAGTAATTACGGCGTCCACCACATCGGCCGTATATGTCGGGGCAGACACCTGGTCCGACACAACCTTGAGTACATATTGTTTGCCGGACCACTCCATAAGCCTGCGCAGAAAGTTCTGTCTGCCGTTCCCGTAAAGCCAGCTCGTCCTGAATATCAGATACCTGCCGGCCTCTTCCGCAACAAAGAGCTCACCCGCCAGCTTGCTCTCTCCATATTTGTTGATCGGGCACGGGACATCATCCTCCGTGTAAAAACCTTCCTTACTGCCGTCAAAAACATAGTCCGTGCTGAAATGGACGAACAGGGCCTTATGTTCCCTGCTTGCAGCGGCAAGTATCCTGGGCCCGAGCGCATTCACCCTGTAAGCAGTGTCATAATCCCCTTCAGCCCCGTCGACATTGTTATACGCCGCGCAGTTGATGACGATATTTGGGCATGCCTCATCAAAGGCGCGCGACACCGCAGAGACATCCGATATGTCGAGTTCCTCTTCCGCAGGGGCATACACCTTATAACATTCAGGCGACAGCCTCTTCTGAAACTCCAGAGCCAGCTGCCCGCCGCTCCCGGTAATCAGGACCTTCATAAAGTTCCCCCTATCCTGCATGTTGGTAAACAAAATCGTTGTCGGCGCCGCGCAGCTGCGGATGACCGGCGTCCCTTGGCGACAATACCGGAGAAATCACAGGCCATTCCACGCCGATATCGGGATCGTTCCAGGCTATGCCGCGGTCATGCGCGGGTGAATACCCGCAGGTGCATTTATAGAAAACCTCAGCCGAGTCGGAAAGGACCACAAACCCATGCGCGAATCCGGGCGGCACATATAAACACAGTTGATTGTCCCCGGTCAGTTCAGCGCCCGCCCATTGCCCGTAAAACGGCGAGCCCCTGCGGATATCCACCGCCACATCGAATATCCGTCCCTGAACACACCTGACAAGTTTACCCTGCGCAAACGGTCCCTTCTGGTAATGCAGACCCCTGAGCACATCACGCGAGGAGCGGGAATAATTGTCCTGCAAAAACGGCTCGACAATGCCTGCCTTCTCAAAATCGTCCTTTTTGTATGTTTCGAGGAAAAACCCCCTTTCATCCCTGAAAACACGCGGTTTTACCAGGATGAGATCAGGGATGGAGAGACACGTAAATTCGAAATTACTCATTGATTATCCTTCTCAGATAACGGCCGTATCTGTTTTTCATGAGGGGGTCCGCCAGCCTCAAAAGCTGTTCTCCGTTGATAAAACCCTGCCTGTAAGCTATCTCTTCGATGCAGGCCACCTTGAGCCCCTGCCTCTTTTCAATCGTAGCTATGAACTCGGAAGCCTCCAGCAGGCTTTCATGTGTCCCTGTGTCGAGCCAGGCAAAACCCCTTCCCATCAGCTCTACACTGAGCCTGTCCCGTTCGAGGTATTCCCTGTTCACATCCGTGATCTCGAGTTCGCCCCTGCCTGAAGGTTGAATACTCCGGGCAATGTCCACCACTTTGTTATCATAAAAATAGAGCCCGGTCACGGCATAATTGGACCTCGGCTTTTGAGGCTTTTCTTCAAGACTGATGACCCGGCCGGTCGCATCAAACTCGACAACCCCATACCTCTCCGGATCGCTGACATAATAACCGAATATCGTAGCTCCCCCATCCCTTTCCACGGCTGAGGAAGCCTTTTTCAGCATCGTGTTGAGTCCATGCCCAAAAAAGATATTATCTCCAAGCGCCAGGCAAACACAGTCATCGCCTATAAATTCCTCACCGATAATGAAAGCCTCGGCAATGCCCTTAGGCGACTTCTGTTCCCTGTAAGAAAATTTCAGCCCGATACCGGAACCGTCGCCAAAGAGTTCCCGAAACCTCGGCAGGTCCTGCGGAGTGGATATGACAAGTATCTCCCTGATCCCGGCCAGCATAAGTATGGAGAGCGGATAATAGATCATGGGCTTGTCGTATATCGGCAGCAACTGTTTGCAGACGGATATTGTCACAGGATAAAGGCGGGTGCCGCTTCCGCCTGCGAGTATGATCCCCTTCATTTTGCGCGCCTCTCTTTGTATGGCAGCTCGTTTATTCAGTAGATATTATAATTCAAAGGGCTTTGTACTTGATAGTATGCGAAACCGGTTATCTATAGATTGTCCAATAGAAATGCAAATATTCCGTAAACAGACATCATGGGCGGCCGCATCGAAAGCCCGGCGCAGGCTGTTGAGTTGCGGGTTCAGTCGTAATGCCGGGCGCTTTCCCGTTGTCTGCGTTTATCCGGGCAACATTTATGATATGGCGTCTTCGCCCCTTTCGCCGGTCCTGATCCTTACGGCTTCCTCGACGGAGCTGACAAAGATCTTGCCGTCACCGACCTTGCCTGTGCGGGCTGAGCGCTGAATGGCGTCGATCACATCTCCGGCTATGGCGTCCCCGACCACTATCTCTATCTTAAGCTTCGGGATAAAGTCGACAACATATTCAGCCCCGCGGTAAAGCTCTGTGTGTCCCTTCTGCCTGCCGAAGCCTTTTGCCTCTGTTATGGTAATGCCCTGAACTCCCAGCGCATTAAGGGCGTCCTTTACCTCGTCGAGTCTGAACGGTTTGATAACAGCCTCGATCTTTTTCATTGCCACCTCCTGACCACATCGCCGTATCTTTCGAGCCTTTCATATTCCATCATGGCGGACATGGCGCTGCTTTTCGTATGAATACCGGCCTCCTCTACCGCGGCAATCGAATTCAGCCCCCCGACAACAACCATGCCGACCTTGTCGATTCCTGCAGGTATCTCAAGCAAGGGCCTGTTTGGACTGCCCATGATCATTATTCCGCCAAGCTTGTAACTCGAAAGTACGCGACCGACACGTTTTGCCTCGTCAAGACAGACCGCCGGTATCTCACGGTAACTTGCGAGTATCTTGCCGTCCCCGGTCTTCAGGGCGCCCGTGACATCCGTCATCTTGCTTCTGATAAATAACTCAAGGGGATCAAGGGACGAGCCCTCATAACTTATAAGGGAAAGGAAGCGCGCCGGCTCCCCGGACTTTATCTCGACAATACCGCCGAAACGTGATGTAACCGGTATGCCCGCCTTGAGCAACACCCCGTTTATCGTGATGCTGCATATCGTTCCGATAGCGGCCTTCCCTTCAGGCACAATATAGTCGCCGATCATCTCTCCGCTCCTGCCTATGATCACGCGATCGCTCATGACGAAGTTCGAGGCAAACAGCGGTTTCATTATGCGCATGGCCTCGCCGAGCCTTTCTTCCGCCATCTGCGATATATTAAGTATTACTGTCCCCGTCCCCTTTGCAGGGACAAAGTCGGTCTGAAAAGAGAGCGCGTCTATCCGGCTTATGACAAATCCTATACGTTCATGCACATTTGCCCTGGCGAGTTCATCGCGGCCGGCAGGGGTAATCAGCCTGCCCTCCTTGCCGAAGACCCTGGTGTATCCGCGTTCATCAAGTATGCGCAAATGATACCTTACCGTACGTTCCGTAAGGTCAACACCATATGCCTTTAGCTGCCTCGATATCTCGCGGGAGCCCACAATCTCGGTGTGGCGGTCAAGCACTCGCAATATCGCAAGAATAGTGTCATTCATAATCATTCCCCTTCAGGACCTTTGCAGTTTATTTAGTGTAGCAGAATCCGCAGGCCTTCCACCATGCCAGGAACATAACATAGGGAATGCCCGCGACCGCATCCCTTGCCGGCTATATTATAACGGCAATTGTTAGCCGTAATAATATCCGATATAACTTTATCAAGTCAAGCTTAATCAAGGCGCAATATCAGCATTGACAAAGGACTCCCATAATTCATATTATTATAACATTGGACGGCAAACGGTTACCGTCTATTAATGTTTGGGGCCAAAATGCGTATATTTCATGATATGGACTTCTGTTATTCTATAAAAAAGACGGGCAAAACATCTGAAGGGGAAGACAAATGTGCAGACTGGCTGCTATTACATCTGAAGATTTTTTCTCTCCGATAGAGAATATACTCGCCCTCGAGACGATGAAGGAAGGGCACGACGGATCGGGCCTCGGATTGACGCTGAAAGACCTCGGCGGAGAATTCAGGACCCTGAAGGAATATCCGATACTGTCGGGCATCTGCTCCAGGAGCGGGATAAATGTGCTCGATGACTACATGAATAATATGGGGTTCAAGCTCAAGCATGTCTGGACGCCCACGATCAAACCGGTCAAAGGCATAAAGCCGCGCGAGTACTATTTCGCAAGGGTTTACGATTACCCCGCTTCACACAAACATAAATCGCAGGAAGAGAAGGAAACCCTTCTCATGAACAGCCGCATAGCTCTGAGGAAGATTGGAGAGGCCGACCAGTCGATCTTTGTATTCTCCTTCTATCCTGATGTGATAACCCTGAAAGAAGTGGGCGATCCGCTCGCGGTAGGGGAATTTTTCGGCCTCGACAACGACGAACTGAAGGCACGGATATGTCTTGCCCAGGGGAGACAGAACACAAACTACGCCATATATCTTTACGCATGCCACCCTTTTTTCATCCAGGGCTGCTGCACAATGGCAAATGGAGAAAATACGGCCTTTCTCCCGATCAAACAGTTTCTGCTCAGCAGGGGTAATCCCGGATATATGGGATATAACAGCGACAGCGAGGTCCTTACCCACATCCTTCATTATACGACAAGACATCTGAACCTTCCGCTGAAATATTACAAGGACGTGATAACTCCGCTTTCCGCAGCGGAGATGGAGGGCAGACCGGATGCCGAGGCCCTGCGCCTGCTGAAGCAGTCCCTGAGACCGTTGTGCATTGACGGGCCCAATTGCGTTATCGGATTTACGCCGGACGGCTCATGCTTCATGGCCCAGGATTCCAAAAAACTGAGGCCCGGCGTCGTTGCCGGACATAAGGGAAAGTTTGCGCTGATGTCCGAAGAGTGCGGAGTCGACAAGGCGCTGCCCGACAGGGACAAGGCGGCGGATATTTACCCCATGAAGTATGATTTTGTGATTGTGGCTCCGCGCGCGCAGGAGGTAAAGGAAAGAGCTTCGGATTATATCCTGTATAAGACCGTTTCACCGCGCGCCCAGGAGGTAAAGGTATGGAACCAGCTGCAAGGTTAGACGGCAATCATAAGCTCTCCATAAAAGAGTTGCCGTATATAGTCCGTTGGCGCGATGACCGCTGCACCCGTTGCGGCAGATGCACTGCGGTCTGCCCTGTGAATGCCATTGGGCCTGCGGTGAAGGTAAAACGAGTCGTCAATTCCGAAGGCGGAGCGCCTGCCCCGACTGCTGCGCGACGGGTCGTGCATGTAATTGAGCAGGTAACGGACATTCAGCGGCATTGCGTGGGCTGCGCCGCCTGCGCGCTCGTATGCCCCAACAGCGCCATCGAACCGGAACTGAATCCGCAAAACAAGCTCCTCCATTACAGCAACAGGGGAGGAGACGCTTACAAGAGAGGCGGGCGGAAAAACGATCCTTCCCTGTCCGTCCTCGACAGGCTTAAATTCACGAGGATATCCATGCTCACAGATCCGGCCCTCGACGCAGGCAGGCATGAGTTCAGGGTGAGGACCCTTCTGGGCAGGCTGCTTTCGCCCGACAACCTGCCGCTTAATACGGTTGACGGGAAACTCGTTGTAGACAGGCGCGATATCTATATCCCGCCTGTCAGGGAGATATATCCCATCATGATCGGCAGTATGTCTATCGGGGCCCTCTCACCTCCCATGTGGGAAGGCCTCGCCATGGGCATCGCTCACCTCAATGAAGTCGAAGGACTGCCTGTTGTAATGTGCTCGGGCGAAGGAGGCATCCCGTCGAGGCTGCTGAGGTCGAGGTTCCTGAAATATTTCATCATACAGATCGCTTCAGGGTATTTCGGATGGGATGAAATCATACGCTCGCTGCCCCACATGGTCGAAGACCCGGCTGCCGTCGAGATCAAATACGGACAGGGCGCAAAGCCCGGAGACGGCGGGCTCCTGATGGCGCAAAAAGTAATGAAACTCATCGCGGAGATACGCGGCGTGCCGCAGCATATTGATCTGGCGTCGCCGCCGACGCACCAGACGCAATATTCGATTGAAGAGTCGGCGGCAAAGATGATCCAGTCCATGTCCATGGCCTGGGGCTTCAGGGTGCCTGTGTATCCGAAGATATCCGGCACGAATACGGCCCGCGCTGTGCTCAATAACCTGGCGAGGAATCCGTATGCGGCCGCATTGAGCATAGACGGCGAAGACGGCGGCACAGGAGCTGCGTATAATGTTTCCTTAGACAAGATGGGACACCCTATTGCGTCGAACATCAGGGACTGCTACCTTGATCTGGTGAAGCAGGGCAAGCACAATGAGCTGCCCCTGATAGCCGCCGGAGGCGTCGGTAAGAGAGGCAATCTTGCGGCCAATGCGGCGGCCCTCATAATGCTTGGGGCGTCGGCAGTGTCCGTCGGGAAATATATCATGCAGGCGACTGCCGACTGCTTCGGGGACGAAAACAACCGCTGTAACCTGTGCAACACGGGGAGATGCCCGAGAGGGATCACCACACAGGACCCCAAGCTTTACAGGAGGCTCGATCCGGACAGGGTCGCGGAACGCCTTGTCGATGTTTTCAGGGCCGCCGACTCGGAACTTAAAAAGATATTTGCGCCGATGGGAAGGTCGACGGAACTGCCTATCGGGATGTCGGACGCCTTGAGCATTGACGACAAGGCAATGGCCGAAAGGCTGGAGATCCATTATGCGTGCTAAAAATAAAGAAACCGCAGACCGGAAGGACGCGCTGAAAAAAATTGATGCGGCTGTGTCGTTCGCCATGCCGTTTGAGTTTGACGCTTCGACCAAAAAAGCGGTCATTTACGGGAGCGTAAATGACAGGCGCACTACCTCGCGGCTTATGGAAGAATGCGTCCACAGGGTTGTTGATGAAGGCGCGCGCGAAATCAGGATTACGGCCGACGGCCAGCACGGTATCGGAGGCCGCATATGGCCGCTCGGTGAAACTGTGACGATTACGGTCGAAGGCCCTGTCGGGCAGCGGGCAGGCAGCATGGGCATGGACGGCACGGAGATCGTCATAAAGGGAAGCGCCTCCGACGATGTGGGCTGGATAAACTGCGGGGCAAAGATTACCGTGCTCGGTGATGTCACCAACGGCGCGTTCAACGCAGCTGCGCAGGGAACACTTTATGTACAGGGAAGCGGAGGCGCGCGCTGCGATACCCTGACCAAACACAATCCCCGCTTCGAGCCGCCGCAGTCCTGGTACTTCAGGAACGTCGGCGACTCCTTTGCGGAATTCAAGGTCGGAGGCACGGCAGTGGTATGCGGAGTCGACCCCAGAGACCCCGAGAATGTCCTCGGCTATCGGCCCTGCGTAGGAATGGTCGGCGGCGCCGTTTATTTCAGGGGCAAAATAAGGGGATACAGCGAGAGAGACGTCAAACTGCTCGACCTGTCGCCCATAGACTGGGAATGGCTGACGCTTAACCTTAAACCCTACCTTGCGGCCATCGACCGTATGTCTTATTACGAAGAGCTGACGCGCTCTTCATCGGACTGGAAGAAACTGGTCCCCCACACTCAGGCCGACAAGGCGCAGTGGAAAAAGGCCCATACGCCCGACATAGCAGGATTCAGAAACAATGTATGGGAAAAGAGCGTAGGCGAAGGCGGGATATTCGGACCTTACCTCGACCACGACCTCACATTGCTGCCATATATCACAACCGGCAAGGACAGACGCAACAAACCCGTATGGTCGAACGAAAAGTTTCTGCCGCCCTGCGCATTCGCCTGCCCGACAAAGATACCAACCCACAAGCGCACTGCCCTTATACGTCAGGGAAGGCTCAGCGAGGCCCTCGAACTCGTGCTCCGATACAGTCCGCTGCCGGCAACGGTCTGCGGTGAGATATGCCCCAACCTCTGCATGCAGAACTGTTCCAGGGGCGTATTTGACAAACCGCTGGACATCAGCCGCATGGGAAGCCTTGCGCTCGAATTGCCGGCCCCGCAAAAGGCCGCTCCCACAGGGCACAAAGTCGCAATCATAGGCGGCGGTTCGGCCGGCATGAGCGCGGCGTGGCAGCTCGGACTAAAAGGCCACAGCGTGGATATCTATGAGGCGTCCGGCAAACTCGGCGGAAAGATAGAGATGATGATACCGCGTGAGAGGCTGCCGCACGAGATACTCGAAAAGGAGATCTCGCGGTTTGAAGAGATAGGCGTGAATGTGAAACTCAACACGCCTGTCGATAAAAAACTGTTCGGGGAAATATACGACAATAACGAGGTCGTGATCATAGCCTGCGGCGCGCACAAGCCGCGGAGGATACCCATACCCGGCGTCGAAAACATGATCACGGCCTATGATTTCCTGAGAGACATAAACAGCGAAGGGCATCCCGACCTTACCGGCAAAAAAGCGGTAATCATCGGAGCCGGGAATGTCGGCATGGACGCTGCGTCCGAGGCATACAACCACGGGGCATTGTCGGTGATCGCGGTGGACATTCAGAAACCCGCCGCCTTCGGCGTGGAGATGAAAAACGCCGAGGCAAAAGGCACGCGGATTCTATGGCCCCGGACAACTGAAAGATATTCCGCTGAAGAGAGAAAGCTGTATTTCACGGACGGGTCCGAACTCAACGCGGACATAGTGATCATGTCCGTAGGCGACGTCCCGGACCTCGGCTTCCTGCCGCCTTCAGTCAATACCGAAAAAGGCCGCCTGGTTATCGGAGAAGATTATCAGACTTCCGACGCAAAGGTATTCGCCATAGGAGACGCAACACAACCGGGGCTTGTTACCCATTCCATAGGCCAGGGACGAGTGGCGGGCGACATTATCCACGAAAGACTGACCCATTCCCCTCATCAACCCGAAACAGCGCAGGTTGTTCCCCCCGACAGGATCAGGCCCGAATATTATGAGGCATGCCCGGCTGATACTCCGGTCGAGAAACTCGGGGACGCCTGTCTATCATGCGGGAAATGCCGCGACTGCAAAATGTGCGAGGCGACCTGTTACCAGAGGGCCATCAGCAGGATTGAACACAAGGACGGATCGTACGAATATGTCGTGGATGAAAACAGGTGCATAGGCTGCGGCTTTTGCGCGGGCATCTGTCCCTGCGGCATATGGGAAATGGTCGAAAACATCTAAGAGCTGCCGCATAAAAGGCATGACTTCTCCGCAGTCTTCACCGGCTGAAAAGTTCCCGCCTGCGCGCTGAATTTTTACCATACCGACAACCTTTAACAAAAATTTACAAACATTGATTTTCCCTGATAAACTGATTCACAATAACCGGCAAACGCATTTTGCAAGAATGCAAAAAACAGGCAGACGGGGGGAAGCGTTTTATGCAAAACAGGACTATCATAATTGGGGCTGTTGCACTGACGGCAGCGCTTATTGGAGGCGGACTGGCCTATTCGCAATGGCAGAAATCCGAGCAGAAACCTCAGCCGGCACCTGCTTCACAGACAGCCCAACAGGTCACGCCTGCGCCTGATTCACAGCAGGCGACAAATGTCCCTGACGGACGGGTAGTCGTTGCGCAGCAGACAGGCGCAATGAATACGGCAACTCCGGAAGGCGCGCCGCTGCCTGCTGAGGAATATATCCCCGAGGGGGACCCGACACCGCCGCCGCCGCTTGCAATGCAGGAGCCTGAAATGGTGGTCGTGCCGAGCGGAAATGCGCAGGTATATATGGTGCCGAATACAGTCGGCGTTTATTTCTATAACGGGTTCTGGTGGAGACACCACCATGGGGTATGGTTCAGGTCCAATATCTACAATGGCGACTGGGTGTATGTCAGGCCGCGTTATGTCCCGAGATATGTTGTGGATATCCCGCCCGCATATGCGCTTTATCTGCCGGGGACTTATCACAGGATCCATTATAATGAATTCCACAGCCATTGGCGCGCCTGGGACCGTGAACGATACTGGCACAGAGAGAGATGGTTCCAGGATGAAAGAAGGGCTGATATAAGAAGAGACAGATTTCGCCTGGCAAATGAGAGGATGAGTCATGACCGCCGGATAAGAGAAGAGCGGGTCAGAGCCCATCAACCAATAAGCGGCAATAATTTGAAGACGCAGCAGAACCAGCCGCAAACCAGGCAGCTACAGACCAAACAGGTCCAGCAGAAGCAGCCGCAAACCAGGCAGCTGCAGACCAAGCAGGTCCAGCAGAAGCAGCCGCAAACCAGGCAGCTGCAGACCAAGCA